>Ga0131853_10017398_pt1 | contig 13088 bp, 4 predicted proteins | sample TergutLab28metaG_FD_92764 | JGI IMG/M metagenome (GOLD analysis project Ga0131853, IMG submission 92764) | Labiotermes labralis P1 segment gut microbial communities from Petit-Saut dam, French Guiana - Lab288 P1 (version 2) (version 2) | ecosystem: Host-associated > Arthropoda: Insects >...
CGCACGTCTCGGCTGCCAGTAGTCGACTGAACTGACCCCCCCCCCCCACCCCCGATTTAAATAGCCCCGTCCGTTTTTCCGAAAGACGATATCTGGTTTCTTCGCGTGTGCCATCACATTTCAACTGGACTCTACGTAACCTCATCCCGGGTCGTCTGCTGTAACATTAACACCCTCTACTGTGCCACACCTGCATCAATACGATGAGTTTGACTGTCACAATAAAGACCGAACTTTTCTCTAAACATTCCCAAGTAGAGCTTGGTAATGAACGTGGAATGTGTTCTCTGTAAATTAAAAACTGCATTTTTATGTACAGTTTGGTGTAAAGTCGATCATAAATGTGATCACAGGAATAGCAGAATTTCGAAGGACGTCCAAAAGCTACGGTGACATGAAGGTGTTTTGAGGGCAAATCAGCCCGTACCGATAACACGCTGAAAGACGTGTGCTGTGCGTGACAGTTGCAACATCAGCGCACTGCCCACAAAGTCGTTTGCCGCCCTGTGCCATCAGATTATCCATACCCTCGTAAAAATATCTGGGCTGCTTGAACCCTGAGAGCGACGCAGGCCGTTCACGTGTGAAGTGCGGCATCTGTCATTTTTAATGCTTTAAATGTCCCAGCGAATGTAAACTAAATGTATGTGGCTTATGTCATAAGCATGTTCACTGTTATTGGATAAGAAACCGGTGTTTGAATTATATTATCTTACTAATTATCATATTCTCTCTCTCTCTCTCTCTCTCTCCATGAATTTATCCATGTCACTGAGTTCTAAAGAAGTAGAAGGATTTTCATGAAATTTGGTGTTAGTGTAATGCTACTAGAAAACACCCCCATTCCTTTCTTTTTGCATCAGTGACACAAACGTCGTGGCAGCGTGAAATGTTCGTGCAATCGGCAACGACCCTTTGAAGTGCACAGTGAAGCTACAATACGTGTAAAGATGCAGGGCCTATCTCACAGAGAACACATCGTGCTGCCGTTAGGAACACCAGTCGAAAGCTCTATAGGAAGTACATTGTAGTTTATTTTGATATGGAGGAAACAGTCGCCTACATTTGGGGGGGGGGGAATAAAGCTTTTGGTGCTAAATGTCGCTGTATATGCAGTTACCACTAGCCTTGAAACAGCTGGCGCAGACTTTCAAATTACAATGTCAGACACTAGAGCCAAAATCTCCAAAATTTTATGTTGTAATACAATATTGTGTTGTAAAGTATATTGATGTTGTGTTTCTTCAAATGAGGTACTTTGCATCCTGCTGGATTCGTACTTAGTTTTGTTGGATTATGCTGGATACTTATTGAGTTTTGTTGGATTAAGCTGGATGCGTACTGAGTTTTGTTGGATTCTACTGGCTTAATACTGAGTTTTGTTGGATTCTACTGGCTTAATACTGAGTTTTGTTGGATTAAGCTGGATGTGTACTGAGTTTTGTTGGATTCTGCTGGATTCGTACTGAGTTTTGTTGGATTCTGCTGGATTCGTACTGAGTTTTTTTTTATTCTGCTGGATGAGTACTGAGTTTTGTTGGATTTTGCCGGATTCGTACTGAGTTTTGTTGGATTCAGCTGGATTCGTACTGAGTTTTGTTGGATTCTGCTGCCTCCTCCTTCAGTGTATAGGCGCCCCCATGACGTCACGTACCCAAACTCCGCAACATGATACACACCGTAGACAGAAAGTGAGATGTAACGAAATGGCAGTGTGCGATGTGTGCGTCATGAGTGATAAAGCGTGTTGAATATGAAGTCCCGAAGGAGTGCGTTATGAACAGCGTGAGTGAAGGTGAAGTCTGTGACAAACTTTCGTGTAGGTACGCACGTGTATTAACAAATTAGCTATTTCTTTGTGGTACAAAGTTTTGGGTTATGTGTGACGAGTGCACAGCTTTCTGAATCTCTAATAACTGACTTGAAAATTTTTACCAAAATTAGCTATTAAATTCTGTAAACAGCGTATCAATTTGCTAGCGTAAAGCCCTCTGGAATTTCAAAATAAAAGTTTTTGCAGCTTTTCTCATGGTAGCTGTTGGCACTGTATTCATTTCACGGTTTTCCTGTCTTGTCCTCGTGAAATGTGCCAATTTAGGTCACGTTCTGGACAGCCAGATGTTTACTGACATACAAACTTGATACAGAAGCGACGTGCACTGAGCGTTGCTGGTATCCGAAAGTCCGCTATACAAATCTTCCGCAGAAGACGTGAAAGTTATACGGAATCAGGAAGTTTCAGGGACTGCTGGTTGTCATTTGGTGCTCCTGTGTGCAAGTAATTACAATAATCTTCATGGTTACACCGTGCGTCAGTGATATCAAATGTTTATTGTCCAACTGATGTACTCAAATGTATAAAAACCATTTCAACTTATAAAACTCGCTGCAATATGTTTCGGTTCACGCACGAACCATCACGTGTATAGACACGCACATCAGGTCAGAATATGCTGCCATAACACTGACAAACTTGTTCAACTGTACCGGCACGTACAGTTGAACAAGATTTGTAATTTTAGCTAAGCACTAGTTGTAGCTCCCTGATGATGGTTCCTGCGTGAACCGAAACATGTTGCAGCGAGTTTTGTAAGTTTAATTGATTTTTAACAATTTAAAGTTTTTATATATATATATATTTAAGTGCATTATTTAGACAATAAACATTAGAAGTAATTACAATCTACATAACTAATGACACAATCAGACTTTTATAAATAAAACAGTTCTTATTGGCTTCTCTGTAGAGTCTGAAGGGTGGGAAAAAAAGATTCTGCAAGCTTCTGCCCAGAATTTCTCTTTATAATGATTTTGTTGGCAACCGAAAACAAATAATGTCCCCAACTGCACACTGCAGGCTGGTTCAGACAATCGCTGTGTCCAAGTATTTGCTATTATGCACACAGATTGTTGTGAAATTGTTGCTTTCAATAGACAGTCGCCAAACAATAAAAACGACCTATAGTAACCTAGAGGCGTACAATAATTTTTTAATTCATGACATTCAGCCATCAAAACACATGTTAATTATACCGATGGGAGCCCCAAGGTATTCAGGTGGCGCAGTTTTTAGCGCATTGTAGTAATTGTAGAAATGCGGAATTCATTGTGAGCCTTGACACGAGAAACGCATAATTTGACGTTACCGTAACTTGAGCACGCCGCACTTGGTGCAATTCCCACGCGGTTAAATCATGAAAACAGTTTTGGAAAAAAAAAACCCTGCAAATTGTTCAAAACAAATTAGCATTTGTCCCAGTAACATTTGTTTGGAGATTAATATTTGCAAAACACAAACGCGACCAGCACCGAGCTCATTGAAGATTGAAAGAGAGTCTGTTAAACGTGAATTTGTCCTTGTGCGTGTTGTGACGACGGGCGGGGGAGTGGAGATATATCTCCACTTATTCTCTACTTCGCCGCCAGATGTGGGCAAATGGCCAAATCTACGCTCCGGCCGTTTTAACCCAGTACATAGACCTCTTAAATCATTAAATAGGTAATTGGATTCGGATCAAGGAATGATCTGGACAGAGTGTTCAGGCACTATACTAGCTGAGCTACCATTCTTGGAGCTTTACCTGTACTTTGTCGTATATTTTTATGACATATTGATTAATTAGCTTTACCTTGTAGTATACAGTTAATGTTTGGTTTCAAGAAATGAATGCATGGGCTGTTAATGTGTGTGACGTCACATGGACCGTGTTAAGTGTTCAAAAAGCCACTAAATTAACATTTCGAAGGCTACGAAAAAAGAAGTGGAAATAGTTTTCTATTCAACGGTCCTCGATTTCCGAAATACCATCGCTTTGTTGAAGGTTCCCAGGCTTCGCCCATTTGTTCTGGCAAGTTCAACATGTAGGTGAAGATGAGTGTGGAGCACTGGTGGAATGGTACTGACAGGGGAAAATGGAAGTTCTGGGTGAGAGAATGTCTCAGTGCCACTTTGTGCACCACAAATTGTCTATTACACGGAGAGAGCTGGAATGGAACCCAGGCCTCAACTCTGAGAGGGCAGCGACTAACCGCCTGAGGCGATTAACCGGAATTGTATTCAAGACTTCAGTCCGTACCGCGCAGTAAACACTCTCCGTCTCGGTTATGCAAACCAGTCAGTTAATGTTGTATAAGGAAATAATCGCTGTTTGTTCTGGGATCCACACAAAACACATAAATACGCTGTGAGGGCAGAACGTATAATTGCTGAATGTTAAACTGGCCGTACGTAAAGTAACCGCTGGACTGGAATTTAGGGACTAATATTACTTCAGACTGTAACTCACTTCCCACTCTCGTCCTTTTTATTGACCAGTTAATGTGCTTGTTATTACATGTTTTGAAATTCAGTTACAGTGTTGGAAACTTTCGGATGAAATGGAAAGGTGTTGGGACGAAGTACTGGAGGTTGCAGTCACCATTTCTACCAGCGAAACATTTATGAAATATAACTTAATTAATGCTGTTTATCGCTTGGTTTTATGAATGTGTCTATTGCAGTAACACAAATAGCCTTAAGTCAGACGTTAGTCACAGCAATTACTGTGCTCGATGTTTAAAGCCAAGTATTTATAAAGTGCTTTTTTTAGAAACAAGTGAGTACTGCTGCCTGCACGTTTGGAGACAGTCTGTGGAGAGGTGGAAGAAGTTCATATTTGGGGAACCAAAGTTTATCTAAGCAGTAATAAAATTTCATACCCTACTACAAAGAAGCAGCAATGTTTCTCGCGATATTTTAGTTTTTTTTTTTCGCGGCAGGAAGTTCACGATGCCGTCTTGTGAGACATCGTAACGCGATACTGTGTGTGCTGAGTTCAGTTCTTGTCACCCGGTTTGTCCAGCCGCTGGCCTTCTTATCCCCGGTAGCCACCGCACAATATTCCCTTCCATATATTTTTGTCTTCCTACTTCTTTTGTTGCTTTCCATTTACCCTTTGCTTATTTGTGATATTGTCCTAATTTTCTGACTTGTTTGACGTTCACATGGCCGTGCATCGTAATATTATTTCTACAGTAAAACCAATCAGATGCACCAATGTATCAAATTTATTTTATTTTGGAATGACATTCTACATGTTTCGGACGGTCTTTCCGTCCATCATCAGCAGTTCATGACTGTACATACAGCAACAGGCATTTGTCAAACAGATAATGCTGTCTGCTTGCTAGCAAGCAGACAGCAGTATCTGTTTGGTTGCTGTATGTACTGTCTTGAACTGCTGATGATGGACGGAAAGACTGCCCGAAACATGTAGAGTGTCATTCCAAAATAAAATAAATTTGATACATTGGTGCATCTAGTTGGTTTTACTATAGAAGTAATTTCTGACTTGTGTTTTAAACCTACACTCTGGTGTTCTGCAAGTGAATTCCTCGCTTGTGTTTACCCAATTTTTACACATAAATTCAGTTTTCCACGCGCTTGTTTCCGGCCAATTCAACAATATATTCGTGTAGTTTGAAATGCCGTATTGTTTGATACGCTGGTATCGACATTTCGGAGGAAAAATGCTTTATTCCTTTTCATCTTATAAAGTTCAGATGCAGTACATTTCGCGAAATATAAGGATATTGTTCTGAGTACATCATTCGGGGGAGCTAATTCGGTATAGTGATTAGGGTGTGAGGCATCCTTTTATCATGAAGGCGTATGGGGAAATGAGAGTGTACATCCACTCATTTTTAACCTCGACACTAAATACAAGTGAACAGTAAGCTCCAACTTATGTTTATTGGCCCGTGCATCATCTTGATAGCTTAGTAAAGTGAGACCAACTTGATGTCACTTGCTTTATTATTTCATTATTTACTGCTCAACATGTTTCGGATATTAATACATCCATCCTCAGGAGCTTGTGACTTATTTATTGAGTTATTTCATGGGTTGTATTGCTCTGGTTCGATGTGTGTTGGTGTTATGTTGTGGTTTGGCTGGGGTGGTGTGGTATCCGGATGCAGGTTTCACCACCCCAGCCAAACCACAACGTAACGCCAACACACATCGTACCAGAGCAATACAACCCATGAAATAACTCAACAAATAAGTCGCGAGCTCCTGAGGATGGATGTATTAACATCCTAAACATGTTGAGCATTAAATAATGAAATAATAAAGCAAGAGACATCAAGTTGGTCTCTCTTTATTCAACTAGTAAGCTCCATGTTTATACCGTTTTGCCTATGGAGAAAGGTAGCCGTATCAGTACCGACTGAATCACGGGTCGGTTGTGTCCCTGACCCGATCAGAACTTTCTGGAGGAAAGATAAATTGGTTGGCTGTTTGTGGGAGGAGGATCGTGTTACCTGGATATTGTAGCCTGTAGCACTGTCACTACACTGTCTGAGCTATCAAGGCTTTTTGATTCCTTCTGCAACTCAAAGTAAATAAGGTCGTATGGTTAGAATGACAGGTGAAGGATGTGGAAGGAGACGACCATAGTATGACTGCGGCAACACCAACTCGATTGCCTGAGGTGCTGAGCAAAACCATATAAAGTATTTTTAAAGCATTCCGATGTTCTGTCCGGGATTCGAACCAAGCACTGCCCGATTACAAGTATAGGATGTTACCGCGACCCTCACTGCTCGGTTGATATCCAAGGTAGATTACAAACAGGAACTGTTAAAATCTGCCTACTAAATCCCTTACGTTGCAATACAACACGCTAACAGTGACAGCAGATCTTGAACGGGATTGTCACACGTACGTCCCTTTTCCACCAACTCTGTATGTTAAATAAGGAAATAATTTAAACTGTGGCGTGGGATCTGGTCACCCCTATGTCTGCCGACTCTCCATGTATATATTTTCCCTGCCTTTAATCTTGAGTTTGTGTGGAGAGAAGAATAGATTTGCAACAGAAAAAAGAGTCCAACTCTATTTCATGCCTAATTTCCCTAACCAAATTTTCAGTCAGTGAATCAGCACTTCCATTGCCCACGTACTGCTGAAACGCTTGCTTGCAGGAGCTGCTCTGTGTACTACCGGTGCTGAAAATATTTTAAATCAACGGATCTGTGAGCCGTCAGGCTCTTTGAATGTGTTTAGACGTTTTTGCATGGGTTGTATAATGCACAAAGCTGCAGTAAAGCGGGGTTCGATGTTAGGTTACTGGACTGGTGCTATCAGCTGCGTGTCAAAGTCATGTTACGGCATTATCCGAGACAAGCAGGTTTTGTAAAATATTGAATACTTTCAATACGAAACTTTTCTCTTCTAACTTCTAGAAGAAAGAGAAAACTAATCTCTCTTATTGCCTGGCCAGGCCTTGTGGGTCGTAGCGATCTGCGGACCATATTTTGAGAACCGCTGATTTATCTGCATCTGTCAATACAGTTCTGTAATACAGGAACATGTGACACTGCATCGTCAAAAGATTCAGCCACACTTCAGTCCTGTTCTTGTTTTATACCGGATATACATGTTGTTAGACCGACGTTGGACTTAAAGAAATTTTCCTAGCAGATAACAACTTAGGCAAATCACAGTTGGTGCACTGCCTAAGTGGTTTCTGCCTAAGACTGCTGGAACACCGATCCACTGGTTTTGAATTCCACTGGCGGCATGTATATATGTCAGCTTTTATATGTACCTGACGACCTTTGAATGAGCCGATCCCCAGTGTAGCGAATTCTTCCAGGTACCTAAGAGAATCATAACTGTAGAGAGTATTCTTGAATTGAAGCAGGACAACGAGGCTCGTTCTAGACGCTAGTCTGCCAGTTCTAGAATTTACTGAAATCTCTGGAAGGAATTCACCCCCGTACCGTGATCATCACATAACGACTTGCGACAGACAACTAACTGGCTAATAACTAACTAACTAACCAAGCCGTACCATTTACTGAAATAGTTAAAATAATCCCACGCTTCTTAAGAAAATTGGCGGATTATCGCCATGTTGACAACAGCCTGTCCCCGATTCTTATTTTGAGACACACCAATTTACACGAGGCCCATTCTATCGCTTTATGCCACTTTAATATTATCCAGCCTGTATCCAGGTCTTCCAAGCTGTTTCGTTCTACGAACATCGTACACACCTGTCGTCCCTATCATACATGCTACACGACCCGAACATCTAATCGTCTTGGTGTGATTATTGTAACATATTTGGCGAGAGGCAGATCTTATGGAGCTTCTTGCTCTGAATTTATCTCCTTGCTACAAAGTGTGTGCTTTTAAGGTTTCTGTGTGCCCCACTGTGCAGCATTACTGGCATTACCGTTACAATTTGTTTCCTCTAAGAATCCATAGTCACCAGTCGAACTGTAGTCACTAGCTCCCAGCCTTGCAGCTCAGGCCACCAACAAGCTGCATTGACAAACCCTGCAGCCGTATGGCCCCAGGTTCGAAACCCGCCAGGGGCGTGTATGTTTATACACCATGTTTGTTTTCATTACTGATAATCACCATATTCATCGCCAGCAATTCCCCTAATTTGGAGCTTGTGCCACGGGCTAGCCCTCCATATGTGTAAAAGCGACTTACGAAGTGCTAACCAGCTTAAAATAATACCTGGGATCAGGTACTCGATAAAAGGCCGGCGGGCAGAAGGAAGGTAGGAAGTCGATAAGACAGCGTCGCTTGCAAGGTCTATTAGGCTTGTTAACGCATTTATGTCTGAAATCGTCTGTAGTGAGGGTTTAGTGCGTGCTGGTGCCAAAGGGCAGGTCTCTTCAGGCGTCCTGCGTACAGCTCAGTACATGAACAAGTGTTTCAGACTAATTTTCAGTAGCTGTACTGTTGTGTCTGCTATTTAATAACTTTTTTTTTAAATTGGCGTACCAATCACCAAATGTATTTATTTTTTGAGGTTCAGCACGTGTTACATGTAGGATACACGTGAGGTTTTCAGCATTTTTGTAAATTTGGTCTGCAGTTTAAAAGTGACAATGCAACACAATTAGAACTAACTAACTAACTAACTAACTAAATAATTGCGTGGAGCAGAGGCCTTCGCGGTAACCTGATAGTTTCTCAGATAGACAAGAATATCACTGCATTGTGTTCAACTCGCAGCTCCGTGGCCCCGCCCACTACAGCCCGCCGCTTCTCCTTCAGTTTATGCCGTTCCAGCCTATTTACAGAACATACTTTTAGTATTACCCTCTCCTCTACTCCTAGGTCTTGCAAGTGGTCTTTTTCCTTCAGGCTTCCTCACCAAAATCCTATATGCACCTTTCATGTCCCCCTACTTGCTACAGAACCCAATTCAAACTGTTTTTAGACATATTTTGAATTGGGATTTTTCCAAACTACGAAGTACAAATGACTACAATGTATTGTACATTATTCTTTGAACCCGTATAGTTTGATCCATGTGTAGCAGTGTTTCTGACAAACGTTAAGGCACTAACAGAAACCAGAACAACAGAGACAAAACAATTCATTTATCCTCGGTATAGGATCGATCTTGGCAAGATGATGTTGAACCAGTCACTTCGGTTTGTTCCCACAGCACTCCGCGCCCTTGTAGTCCTTTCGTGTGGCGACGCAATTTATATTTGAAGTGCCTGTTGTTATGACATTTGGTATTCTTACGGCTTTAAATATGTGGATTAAATGTCTTACCAAATGTGACGCCATGGTAGTTAGATGACAAAGTTTCGGAGGAACGAGTAGCCTTCAGGTTCAGGCTGCCCTAAGGTTGTAGATGCCAGCTGTACTACAAAAGGACCGAACTGCAGGAAACTCTGAACTATGTCTTGTCCTTCCTGTAGCCACTGCGAGATACAGAGCGCCTTCAGATCCTAATGAAACTTCTTTATTCATTGTACATACAAGTACTTGCACCAAACGTAGGCGCCGGAACGCTTGACGTCCATTAGGCAAAGTGTGACGTATACGCAACGTGACGCTGTGTGACGCTTACAGTGGCACTGAATTACAACTGCTGATGTAGACTAAACCACAAACAAGTGTCAGTGCCATTTCAGTGAAATCACCGCGACCCAAGACGCATTTGGACTGCCGTGCGCCAACGCGCATTCGAGCCTCGACCCCCAGGAAACCACAGCACACTTTTAATCCCCTTAATGCAACCAGCGCCCCTGATTCTGAGTTAAGTCCCTGATAAGCCCCTGACTTTATTCTAAATCTTCGCCCCTATAGATTAACGCTGAATTATGTAGAGTTATGTAAAGAGGTAACATTCCAAGCTTTTTCGTTTCAACTCAGGCACTCGGTAGGTGAAAGTGGCCCTAGCTTTATGCTTCTGCAGATTTACCTCTGTCATAAGGGTCTCAAGGTTACTGTGTGACGTCATAATCCTACTGGCGGAATCGAACGTCTCTGGCCCGCCATACAGTTGTGGAATTTGCAGTGCTGTAAGTCATGGCACGAAGGACCGTGGCTCTAAAGGGGTGTGAACCAAGGACGTTAGCAGGTCAAGTGCCGAAACCGAGTACACCTTTGACATTGTGGACACAGTACCCGCGTCTCGTGTCGGCGTCACGTGTAATTAATCGGCCATTCTTTTGTAAAGTAAAACCTCAGTGACCAATTGCAAATGTTCCTCGTAATTATTTCGAGAGCTGTCTGTGATGACTGCTGTCGGCATTTCAAAACAGTGTGACGTGTCTTATAATTGGAAATACGCACCGCAGTTCAAATATGGAAATAGTGACAAGCGTCTAATCCATCCTTTGTAAAATTCAATATTATTGGCCAATATGATGCTGTAAGTTTTAATTAAATTGAATTTTTAGAGAGAATGCATTATGAGGGCTTTTATTTTGATGTATTGTGGACCGGTGTAGCTCAGTCGGTATAGCGGCTGGCTAAGGGCTGAACGGTCCGGGAATCGAATCCCGGTGGAGGCGAGATCTTCCGCACCGTCCAAACCGGCCCTTGGACCCACCCATCCTCCTATACACCGGGTGACGGGTCTTTCCCGGGGGTAAAGCGGCCGGGGTGTGGCGTTGACCAGCCAACCCCATCCAGCGCCGAGGTTAAAGAAAGAGTAGAGTGATACCTGTACTCACCCTCTGAGCCTTCGTGGATTCTTCTAAGATAAACTTTGCTGTAATCTGAGATATTATTGTATAATTTGCACGTAACCTTTGACGAAAACCAGGAGACCCCAGTCAGGTACTTCCCTCCGAGATTCGCACCTGGTGTCTGCCAAATACAAGCGACAAACAGCAACGTTTAAACCAACCCAACTTAAAAATTTTCTTACAGTTTACCGGCCCTCAGCTTAGTGACCGTGAATGAGATAATATGGTGCCTGGTCAGAACTACAGAGGAGTACAAAACGTGGCGCTGTTGTGACTGGCAGGGGAAAACTGTAGAAGCAGCATAAATAAATCCACTGAAGAATACGTGGCCCCTAAGTAGAAAATGTTTGTGGTCCAGTTAATAGTGTGTGTCTGCACTCTCTCGTAGATAAACCAAATTTCTTTTCTGTTCGAGTGACATAACAATTTTCCGTCTCAGCTACATTCAGTTCAAGCCTCTTTAGATGTCTAAACTGTGGGGTCATCTTCTCAGTGTTTGCTCTCTATTGGCTTCGAAAATTGCTCCAGCAAAACCCCTGTATGTAGAACCCTGACTGGACTACATAAAAGGGGAGAGATTTTTCAATCCTCTTGCTCATCCCCTCATCCCCTCAACCATCATACCCTCATACCCTCACCACCGCTGTCAAAACACTTTGAAGTCAAGAGGAAAATTGTTCACTATAATACGAAAAATCTTGAGGTACAGTGTGCAGGGTATGGCAAGTGGTTAGGGCAGAGCGCTGCTTGTCCACTATTGTCACCCGTCATAATATGACGGACGAGTGTTGCGAGTGAATGAATGGCCATGCAAACATGATTAGTATTTATTAATCATTTTATGCCTCAAGTGTGTATAAGTAATGTGTTTCAGTCTGTACCTGGCAGAAAGCATATTGTTTCTCCAGTACGTAAAACATATTGTGTCTCCAGTATGTAAAACATATTGTGTCTCCAGTACGTAAAATATATTGTCTCCAGTACGTAAAACATATTGTGTCTCCAGTACGTGAAACATATTGTGTCTCCAGTACGTAAAACATATTTTGTCTCCAGTACGTAAAACATATTGTGTCTCCAGTACGTAAAACATATTGTGTCTCCAGTACGTAAAACATATTGTGTCTCCGTACGTAAAACATATTGTGTCTCCAGTACGTAAAACATATTGTGTCTCCAGTACGTGAAACATATTGTATCTCCAGTACGTAAAACATATTGTGTCTCCAGTACGTGAAACATATTGTTTCTCCAGTACGTAAAACGTATCGTGTCTCCAGTACGTAAAACATATTGTGTCTCCGTATGTAAAACATACTGTGTCTCCAGTACGTAAAACATATTGTGTCTCCAGTACGTAAAACATATTGTGTCTCCAGTACGTAAAACATATCGTGTCTCCAGTACGTAAAACATACTGTGTCTCTAGTACGTAAAACATATTGTGTCTCCAGTACGTGAAACATATTGTGTCTCCAGTACGTGAAACATATTGTGTCTCCAGTACGTAAACGAATCGATTATGTTTTGAGGAATATAATTTTGTATTTTGAGTTTTACACAAAGCGTATATAAAATTTGTGGGCGGAATTCGGAGTTTTAGAACTTCAAGGCCGTTGGCAGGCTGTGTTTAGTTAAGAGACACTGTGAGGAGGTTACGAGGCTCAGTCAAATGAAAACCTTAAAAGTGCGATAAGAATACTATAGTAATATTTAAGGTTTTCATTTGACTCACCCTCGTATATAAAGATTTAATGAACTGTGGTGGGCAATGGAAAAGCTGTAAAGGCGTGAATTGAAAGAAGCAAACACTGGCCTGTCTGTAGGCATTGGTGTGAGTGTCGCTGTTAGACACCGGGTACAACTGCAGTGACAGGATTTGCTGGACTGAGACCATAAATAGGTATCTCTTGAATCTTCTTACGTCTGTGCTCGGTGTTTGTTTATCGACGCTAATATACAGGGTGTTTCACGACTGTAGGGCATAACTGCAGGAGGTGATTTCCTAGGCCTTTGTGATCAAAAAAGTTCATATAAACATGTGTCCGATTTTGGACGGTTACGGAGTTATGACCGTTTTTTAATTC
>Ga0131853_10017399_pt1 | contig 13087 bp, 9 predicted proteins | sample TergutLab28metaG_FD_92764 | JGI IMG/M metagenome (GOLD analysis project Ga0131853, IMG submission 92764) | Labiotermes labralis P1 segment gut microbial communities from Petit-Saut dam, French Guiana - Lab288 P1 (version 2) (version 2) | ecosystem: Host-associated > Arthropoda: Insects >...
AAATACCGCCGCCTCCCGAACCTCTGACTAAGGAGCTACCCCCCCCCAATCCCCCTTTTCTGTCCTCCTTCCCCCGCCCCCCCCCCCCCCCCGCCCCGAACAAAGTTCCTGGGTACGCCACCGTGCAATTTCTTGCGACTTTAAGTGGGAACAAGTCATTGTGTTCGTAGGTCCGTTTTAAATGTCACACAAAAGGTTACGTTTGACATAGCCTTTATGTGACACAGTGTTTCGACTTGCAGCGTCACTGTACACCCCCCTCATCCCCAACTGCGTCTTTTAGCGGTTGCAACAGTTCGTTCTGCAGATATCGTAGCTGTAACTGGTGCGATAAATTCAAATACTGTTGCAGGCTCTTTATCTAATAGACTATATGGCGTCAGATTTCTAATAGTCACCGCCCACAGACCTTCAGATGTCGTATTCCAAATGTTTGTTCGATGGTGCAGCAGCGTCGAAACGTATTTAAATGATATGTCGGTAGACAATAACCGTCGTGAATAGGATGGTTCCACAAAATGTCTAATTTACCTGCTTTTCTGCTGTGTTGTGGAAATTTATTAATAAACACACGAGAACTTTAGATGTCGTGAGAAATTTAAAATATTCTTCATAGGCCTATACGTGGTTTCGCTGACAATTTGAATACGAAGTTTTGACTTGTGGGACCCTCTAGATTTTGTCAGTAGTATGATCATCTAAGAAACTAAAGATTAAAATGCATATAGTTATAATTTTGCCCGTTGCTTTATGTGGGCTTGAAACTTGGTCTCTTACATTAAGGGAAGAACACAGGCTTCGGGCTTTGGGTGATTACGAGCTGACGGAGATACTTGGGTCTTGGAGGGAGAATGGAAATTGCGTATTGTGGAGCTTCATGATTTGTGCTTCTTGCCAAATATTACTGGAGTGTTTAAATCAGGAAGGATGAGGTGGGTGGGGCATGTGGTACGCATGGGGAAAATAAATTAATTAGGCTTCTGGTGGGAAAACCGGAAGGAAAGGCGACACTTGGAAGACAATGGCGTAGGTGGGAAGATCCTATTAAAATTAATCTTGAATGTGGTGGGGGAATAAATTGGATTGATAGGGACAAGTAATGGGCTGCTGTGAACACGGTAATGAACATTCGGGTTCCAAAGAATGCAGGGAATTTCTCGAGGAGCTGACGAACTGTTGGCATTTCAAGAAGGACGCTGCTCAATGGAGTTATTTAGTGAGGTAATAGTCCTGCCTTTGTTTTTACGTTTGGTCAGGTTATATTTCGCGACATGATAGATGTGAAAGCTTCTGATGATTTGTAGTAAGATGTGTGATACGCCACTTCGATCGTGTGTAGTTGGTATGTAGTTTTTAGTCTGGCGACAATAACCGATCGACTATTGAAGCTAGTAATGTGCAGTTTTGTATGAACTTGGATTGACAACGTTCCTGCTTAGTGACACGAGTATGTATTAAAAGTGGTTTGTAAGTCCAAACATGGCGATGGAATAGAATACGAGGCGATGTCCATACGTAGACATAATGTGTAGGGCTACAGAAGTATCTGCCAAGCAAAGTGATGATGGTACGATAATAATGCAGTTAAATTCAATTCATTTCGTCATTTAGTGACTCAACATTCTGATGGCCAGTTAACGAGAGTACAAGTGCGAGTAGAGAAAGCAATCATCAAAACAAAATTAAAGCCAGGATAAAAAAAAGAAGAAAACAGAGCATCACAATTAATTTCAATGACTGTCAGAGTTAAAAAGAAGGAAAAAACAAAAAGACTCTACATTATTGTAATGGTTCTTCATTCTAACCTCTGTTACGGGTATTTTAGTAGAGTAAGTAAGTAGTAATTTACGTGTAAAATGTTATTCGTGGAAAACAAATCCTTCTCTAAATATATAATGAAACTAATGGCAGCTATGATGATAAGGATGATGATGATGATGATGATAATAATAATAATAATAGTTCATATCATGTTCTGATCAGTGTTCATGGACGTATATTCATCCTGCATTATGGATGAAAAAATAGAACAATAATAGTACATTTATAATTATAATGACAATAATAGTGATAATAATAAATTTATAATTATAGACTCTGGTATTGGGATAGCGCATTTGTTAAGGCGACTTTCTACGGGCTGGACGGTCCAGGGATCGAATTCCGTTGGGGGCAAAATTTTCCGCACCCGTTGTGACCGGCCATGCGACCCAACCGGCCTCCTGTGTGATGGACACTAGGTATGTTTCCCAGGAGTAAAGCGGAGCGGGAGCGTGGCGTTGACTTCCCACTGTATCTATCGCCAAGGTTAAAGCGTAGAGCTATACCTGTACTCTGTCTGTGGGCCTCCATGCCTTGTTCTAGAGTGAAGTACCTTATAGGCCCAAATATAATCGTAATTCATGCTGTGCTGGGATTTGAATGTGGGGTAATCTATGCACTCTTTTCCCAGAGCTAAATGCGATTTTGCTGCTGGGTTATAAACTCTCATGGCATAAATATAACGCAGACATCACAAGATATGTAGGAGCGGAAGTATGCAGTAGAAGAGCAGAGCGCGGCCCTGAGCTGTTTTAACGACCAACATGGCAGCAGCACGTATATTGACAATGAATTAGAGTATTCAGCATGACAATCTGAAATTGTTTATGGAAGTTAACAGTTCAAACACATTCAGCATTTTGTAATAAAATGAAAATAGCAGGATGGCGTCACTCTTAAGTCACCGCATGTATTTTTTCTTCTTTTATGGCGACGTTTGCTGGAGTGTTGGAAGCGGACATACGAAACACTGCGTTGTAATATTACGCATGTATTTAGAAATTGAGTTTCTCTTTGCTTGCTTAATGAGCAGCTGTACATTGAAAGACAGTGAGGTTTGTTGTTGTGCATTCGCATTTGTAATTGCGCACAGAACCGTTTGACTGTTTAATTATAATTAGGTATCTTGAGTTAATTGTAATATATGTATTACTGTTATGTTAACTGTGACTTACGTGCGTGTTTTCTTTTCACACCTAACTCCTAGCAAGCTCTGGTTAAAACAATAACAAAAAAAAAAAGACATCCGGGGCCCTAGTTCTGCCTGAGCAAAGGGCTCAGCACCATGATGGGTTGTACACTTTATACTGTATAGTTGTTTTGCAGAATTGCTGACATTGTGGGGATTTTAAATCCCTACAATGTCAGCGGGGTCCGCGGTAGCACAGTGGTTAAGGTGCTGTGCTACAAATCGGAAGGTCGCTGGTTCGATCCCAGCTAATGTCAGTGGATTTTTCATTGACGTAAAATCCTTCCGATCGCACTATGGCCCTGGGGTCCACTCAGCCTCTAACAGAAATGAGTGCCAGGAGTATTTCCTGGGGGTAAAGGCGGCCGGTGCGTAAGGCTGACAACCTACCACCATCCTATGCCGTTGTAACGAAATCTGGGAGCCTTAACTTCCTGGAACCTTCTGGGTCTGTCCAGGCCTGTAATGGGACTGCTTTACCTTTACGATTAGGAGCATGATTTCGAAAATGTATACGACCATACGTCTTCTATAAATATTAGACATGCGGAATGTGATTGGTTTCAGGAATTACAAAGACCATGCATGATTACCCGAGGACGTGAAGCATAGACACAGTTAAAAGTTACCACCATAGGCGTAAATTGGGGGGGGGGGGGCAAGGAGGTGGAAATGCCTCCCCACATTTTTTTTTACTTAAGAATGTTTTTTTGCCAGTGAGTTGAAGAGGGGCAAATAAAACAATTGGGGTGAGAGGGGGGGAAAGGGGTGCGTGTATGTTAAGGACTGGTTCAAACCAATCTTTCCCTCTTTCTAACTTGAATCCTTCGTAAATTCAAGTTCCTACTACCTATGGTCAATCCCCCCCCACACACACACACACACAGAGCTATTAACCATGTTGCGCCTATGGTTACAACATTCCTGACCAAGGTGGATCCATTGCTTGGCCTCCAGTTTCGTAGGACTTAACTTCAACCGATTTCTTTCTGTGGGGCTTTGTGAAGAACATTGTGTGGTTAACGCCCCGTAGATGAGGGTGACTTTAAGGCAAAGATCGCCGTGGATTTCACGAAAATCGCACCGGAGACGCGGAATGTAACATGCGGTAAGAACCTGATGAGAAATGCGTCTTGCCCATGACGGACCTCACGTTGAGGGATAAATCTGAAATCTTAGTAGTAGGCAGTTGAGTTAACAGTTGATATTTCAAAACGTTGTAATTATATTCACATTTCATCTCCCCACCTACTGGCAGGTGTCCTTAACATTTACAGAGCTGTGGCACTTTGCAAGCTCCCTGTTTCTCCTAGGTTTTTCCCGCACCTTCACTGACGATGAAAGGAGATGAGATAAGCAATGAAATCGACTTTAAAGAAAATCAAAGTGTCAGTAGCAGTTTTGCGTTGCTGTGTATTCACGAATGTCCAGGAGGAGAAGAAGCAACTTAGTTACGAGCGGGAGTGACTTCGCAAATCTAGTTTGAAATCGCACTTTTGTGATACATGTGCTTGTCCGCGGACTTGTGACACAAAGTAAATTTCAGGAAAATCTCGTTGGGAATTTCGGTATTTTTGTGTCGTATGGTCATGTTGCATGCTGCCGCAAGAAGTGGAACAAAACAAGTAATTTGGCTAAATCAGGTGGGGGAGTGTCAGTTCACATAAGTATAAGGCATGGGAAACAAAATAAATGTTACAGTGAAGTAAAGCTGGAGGTGGTAATTTTGTGAGATATTTTGTGCGGTAAGAGCATAGACTATCTGAAGCAATGTAAATATTTCGTGAAGATGGGAGTACGAATTTTCTTGGTCATATTCGCGTGGGGTTAAGGGAGCGTCCGATAACAGTAATGTGAATAAAAGGTAAAGTTTACCGTAAAAACAGGCCATGACGGCCCAGAGGGTGAGTACCACTTTTTCTTTAACCTCGGCAGTAGTTGGGGTGGGTGGTCAACTCCACGCCCCGGCCGCTTAACTCCCGGGAAGGAGACCCGGTACCCATTGTACAGAAGACTGGGTGGGCTCCCCACGGCCCATGATGTGAATAACCTGCCTTATTAATCGGCGCATTTCAGACGCAAATTATACCGCAGCGTAGAGAGGGCAGACCAGTGTAATCCAGTCCCGAGGCCTGTTTATAGTGTGTGATGCTGGGCATGTATCCAGCTGGTGAAGCATCGATGGGCCTTGCCAGTAGTTGCGTAAGGTTCAGTGTTCAAAATAGTCTTGTCAGCTTTAACTGCGCTTACCATCTGGTCCTAAAGACGGGGTGGTTCCGTAGGTAATTGGAAATAACGCCCGCGAGTGAATGAAATTCCTTGTGTTTTTTCTTTATGGGTGTAATATTCTTTTTCCTCCGTCAAGGGTAGGAAGGAAGCAAGGTACGCAACGGTTTGCGATGGTCTGGTATGGACGTACTACTGTCAGATGTCATTGTCGACAGCAGTTAAACGTAATGTTGTTCCCGCGCATGCCATAAAGGCGTGTGGGGGAGTGGAGGTATAGCTGTACGCATTCTTAACCGTGACACTAGATCCAGGTGAGTGCTCAACTTCTCGCTCCGGCTGCTTTAATTTCGGGGAAACGTATCCCAGTAGGGAAATGCATAAGAGGCGGGGTAGTCTCAAAACCGGGCTGGACACCTCGGAGATGGGAAAAGTCTCTTACGTTTGCCAGGAATCGGATCAACATTTCTCGGTTGTCAAGTCGGTGGCCTAGTCGCACTTTACTGACGGCCCCATCCTGGCTTCCGACTGCGTTCACAGATGTCACAATATCCAGTTCTTTTAAGAATTAAATATGTAAGTTGTATGTAACAGGTGCATGGTTGGGTGGGTTAAACAAGTAACGTAGTACTCTGCAGACAGGAATTAGTGTATTTTTCTGTTTTCGTTTACTGCCACGTTCGACTGGTAGGCTATGTAACGTCTAATGGTAAGATGAATAGAGAATTATAGAAGGGGGATCATTAGGTGGGAAGTTCTCATTGCCTTATTTGGTGTACTGTCCTGGCGTTTGCCTGGAAGGACTAAGGAAAACCGTGAAGGACATTAGGAAATCCGCCATTTGAACCCTGGATCGGCCAAATATATGAAGCATATGTTACTACTTCTACCGCGACTTGTCAGAGTAGGAAGAATTACGAAGGAAGGAGCCGTGGCCTATTTCGACATACGCCAAGAGACCAAGGCAGTTTGGAGATATCGTCATTCCAGACACACCAGTCTTCTAGCCGAGTTCGACCCATTGACATCCCGAGTACGGCTAGTTGCTACAATGTGATGTTTATTACGGCCGGGCATAGGTTTCTGGTAGATGTTACAAATGTCTTAGTACTGCCGCGCTCAGAATGGGTCTGAGACTGGACTGTCTTTCTTTCTTTTCGTTTTAATCAACGATAAAACGGCCAAAACATGAAACTGAGTATTCACTTGAGGTGAGAGAGCCGAGAGGGTATAGTTATTTATTTCTAGTGCAAAGTCCTGAGAGCAGATTGAGTCTTTTCTGTTTGTCCTTTTCCCCATTCATTTGCCATGTAGGAACCAACTGTGCTAACTTGACTGTACCTCCTTCGCATGGTCACGGACCGACAGCAAGTGACCTATATAACGCATTGGCGCCGCTTGTCGCAGATACGACGTAGCCTGATTCACATGAAGTGCTGTGGGCTCCATAATAGTAGCCATTCATCAGTTTTCCCCTCGAGGACAGGGTTTCTCAAATTCCTTTCCTGTATCGTACAATTAAAGGAGCTCCATATTTGTTAACGAAATGTTACGTACTATTACAGAATTCTGTGAAATTATTGTGGATAGAAAAGGTATAAGCGTGTCCTCTAGAACAAGGATTCCGCGGGCCATGGCTTGGGAATCACTGATCTGGTACATGTTTGAGAAATGGTTAAAGAGCTGCATGGAACAGACTCCCCATTGAGAAGTTATTAGTCACTCAGCTAGTCAAGAATTTTATTCCTTCGTTTTCATAAACATTCCTCGTAAACGACCAACAATTTTTTTTTTAAATTGGATATTAAAGAGTCTCACCTTGCCTTAGATGCGGACGCCCTTTAAACCCATTTAATAACTATTTTTTTTTGGGGGGGGGTCTAAGCGGTAGGAGGTAACAAGAGGCTGAAGAAAGTGGGGTAATGAAGAGCTTCATGGTTCGTACTGCTCAGGATTATACAGCAATATAAGGACGACCAGCTCAAGGAGGTTAAGGTGGGCGGAGCGTGTTGCACTAATAGCTTAAGAGAGAAATACATACAGAATTTTGGTTGAAAAACTTGACAATGACCGTTTGGAAGACCTAGGCGTGGGTGGGAGGACAGTATTCAAATGGATTTTAAAGAAATGAAGTGGGAGGTTATGGGTTGGATACATCTGGCTCAGGACAGGGACAAAAGGTGGGCTTTTACGGACATGGTAATGAACCTTGGGGCTTCATAAAATACGGTTGTCTTGACTCCCGGGGAGGGGGACCTATTAGCTTCTGCTGCATGGAGTTTGTTGCCTACATTATTTTTGGTTTGGATTCTTGCTACTGATATCCCATTCGTGAGAAGGTGATGGAAATGTGTCCATCACGTTGCATTGCTAAACCAAGTTCCGGCTTGTTGCCGCTGAAATTAAGAACACTGTGAGCGTACTGTGGTAGTTGTGGTTCCCAGATGCGGTTCGGCGGCTGTGCGCAGTGCGTGAAGCCAAGCTCCACTCTCTTACCAGTTCATTATGAGCGTTCTTCAACGTGCCATGTCCGTCATGCCTAATGGCATGAGTTTTGGCGCCCAGGTGCTCATAAGCCGTTTGTGTAAATACAGTAAACGATCTTGAATGATCGTATTGAACTCTTATACCTGTGTTCGTTCCACATTTTCTCATAGCAGAAAGTGATATGTTTTTGGACATGCACATTAAAGCGTTAATGAAAATTGAATATGACCGTGCCGGTTTTTGTATTAATTGGCTCTTTCACATGTTCGTTTGAGAACCATTGTTCTAGAAACAAGCACCTAAGGGATTAGTTGTATCAAAAGGATATGACAATGACAATTCAGACCAGTGCGTGATTTCAGGCTTCCGTCGCGGTGTAATTGAGATCTACGCTGTTCTGGGATCTTACGCAGCGGAGATTGGTAATTATGTACCGACGTTTCGGGACAGCCTCTCTGTCCCATCTTCAAGGTCCAAGCTGGACAGCGTGACCCTTGAAGATGGAACCGATAGGTCGTCCCGAAATTTCTGTACATAGTTACTTATCTACGCTGCGTAAGATCGCAGATCTAATTTAGATCACTATTCCAATTTCATGAACAGAAATTCTGGAGAAGCTAATAACCACATAGCTAGTCAAGATATTTCCCGCACTTTGTAGAACGCGGAGGTTCATTAGCGAAGTCAAGCGAGCTCGCCATAAATCCCAATCCCTAGCCGAAATGAATTGAATCCAGATCCTCGCACACCACACCATCCCTTTAATTCTAATATTAATACTATCATCCCACCTGTGCCTAGGTATTCCAAATGGTTTGTTCTTTGTAATTTTCTTCTGCGCTTTATGCGTGTTACGTACCCCTGCCTTTCACCCACCTTTATTGGGCCAATCTGATTTTGTGTGATGAGCTGAGGGACACATAAAGCTGCTCGTTGTACACATTATCTCAAGTATGTAGCACAACTGCGTAAGTAAGAAAATGTGTCATTGTACCAAATATTAGTTCTGTTGATCGTAGGAACAATATGGGGTAGTGTTTCCCAAACGTTTTTCTCGCGGACCCCTGCTGGCTTTGAATAATAATCATGGATCCTCACGCAAATATAATGCCCGTCTGAAAGGTATCCAAAAATTCAAAATTTATTTATCAGAACTGATCTTAGATGGCTACGAATACCAGTAACATTCGTAACGACGCAGTTTGTGATTTGACCTTAATGAAAATGACTGTAGTTCGTTTCGTGGGTTCAGGAAGTTTCTTAGATATTCTGTCCTACATACAAAATAAACATATCGCCGGTAAAAGTCGGATTGATCTGTTTGTTTTCTTAGTCACATAAGATCAGTTCTGAGGTAGTAGTTTAAAATGGGTCCTTTCAGCGCTTAGAGAAGCTTCCTTTATTATTGCTAACATCGTAACGGAAAGAACGACTTTCAACCAGAGGAACAGTACATTTCACTTACAAAACACTGAATGTGGAGGGCTCTGTAGGCTCACTGTGTTTACAAAATGCGTTTAATTAAGATATTTGTGTGCGAGGAACCACTAGTGCCTGCGACCTGTCTGTTTAACGTTGGGCACGACTGCACAAAATGTACCCGTACATCAAGCGCTGTAATGTTCAAGGATCAGTGACTATCCGTTTGTTAGTCTCAGTGCTGTGTGCTGGTACTGCAACAATTACAGGATGTGCTCATTTAATGATACATGGCTGCTGAGTGTGTGCAACCGATGGCAAAAATTGTTTTGCATGCACCGTCATCTTAGTGTAACAAATGGCGCATAGATGGCGTAAGAACATGCTGACTAATGGCCGCAGACTACAGCATCCGCGTAGGTTGTCCCCCAATTCGGAATTGTTCTGAGTCACGAATCCGTGAAAATAACGGGTTTTCCAAGAACCCGTAACCTGTATGTTTCAGACTTAATTAATTTTTTGCAAATGTGATTATGACTGGTATGTCCAGACGTGTTCCCTTGTGACACAGACGTGGGTTGGAAACGGATGCAAAGTGAATTAAGCACTAGGACATGTGGAAATATATAAGGCGCTTGTCATCCATCTTCAAGGAATCTGGGTGTTTATAAACCTTCACACCTCCCATTTCTAAGTCATTAATGACCAACTGTGTATCGTTCAGTCGCAACATTGAAATCGGAAATGAGGAGAGAGGGAGCAAATTATTAATGTTCGACATATACAGTTGAGTTTCTTGGAGGAAACGGAAAATGAAAAAGTAACTAGTTGTAAAAAGTAATTTTTCTCGTTGTAAAATATAGCCTTATCTATAATATAAGGTTAACAGGTACGTAGGCCCGATTGAGAGACAACTGCGGAAGTATATTTCAGGGTTGAACAGGGAAAAATATTTATAAAGATATTTATAACACTGTTATTTTCATTTTAACAGCCAGTACTCGCATACTTAGTTCATGAACGGAAAATCTGCATGTTGACTAACCAGATTCGAAGAAAGGCTGCTCGCCATGAGAGGCCAGAGAAGCCGGCCCATCCCTTTAGTGGATGGGGAAGTTTAGATAGACGTATCAAACAAGGAGAAGTGATGTTAATTAAGAAACCGATAAAGGACAATTAGTTATATTTTAATTTGTGACTAATGTTGTGTGATTTCAGGTTATTATTGGTCCAACTCTGCAGTATTATTTAGTTTTGTCAGTTACATTTCTTTAGAAGCCCGCGATCAACCGTTGGTCAAGGATGAACTGTAAGGGGTATTTTTACTGTCTGGGGAATGAAGGTGTGCTGTAGCTTCAGAGGTGCTGCGATTCTGGAGTCCGATTCTCGAGCATATGGCAAGTAATCGAGTGATGTAAATTATTGATAGGAGCATAAATTACCCTGTGAGGTATTTTCGCTGTTACACCGTGCATGTTGTTGAGTTACTCAATTATTATACCAACTACTGCACATATATACAATTTATAAAATTTACACATTAAAACATTAAAAACGCTCCGACATGTTTCGGTCCTAGGACCATCATCAGGGATCCATATCGCCCTTGCTAAAGTCACCCTATAAAAAGTCACATTAATTTCGCTGTACCAGTTGGGTATTGTGGCAGCATGCCGTGTTGTGTAATGTTATGTTGCGAAGAGTGCCCTGCTACGTCCGTAACAGGGCACTCTTCGCAACACAACACGGCATGCTGCCACAATACCCAACTGGAACAGCGAAATTAATGTGACTTTTTATAGTGTGACTTTAGCAAGGACGATTTGGATCCCTGATGGTGGTCCTAGGACCGAAATATGTCGGAGCGTTTTTAATGTTTTAATGTGTAAATTTTATATATGTGCAGTAGTTGGTATAATAATTGAGTACCCTGTGAGGTGTTTCACTGATGATGCAGCTCGTTTGGTGCGAGACGGATTTCTATTAGCCGAAAGAATGCTGGTAGACTTGGGACCTTTTATGATTTATGCCAAAATTTTGGATACTTACAGGACATCATATCTTGTATAACAACGATTCCCACAAAAAAATAGCATCCTCTGTTAAGAAACGCAAAAAAGATAAAGTTCGACCTAGAATAGGCCATGAAGGCCCATAGGGGGAGTAGGGGTATAGCTGTACTCTTTCTTTAATTTCGGCGTTAGGTGGGGTGGATGGTGAACGCCACGCCCCGTCCGCTTTACCCCCGGGAAAGAGACGTAGTACCCATTGTAGGGAGGCTGGGTGGGCCCCAGGGCCTGTCTGGACGGTTGCGGAAAATCTCATTCCCTCTGGTATTCGATCCTCTTGCCGTCCAGCCCGTAGCGAGTCACTATAATGACTACAATCTCCTGGCCCACTCTCCAAAAAATGTACAGCTGTTTAATTCCCGTGTATCCAGTGCAGTGGTTCTGATACTACGTGTCGCTGTAGTGTATGTGTAATACACTACCTACATTTTTCTGGTAATTTTAGGTGTTATGAAGATAAAATATTGGCATTATCAGTGAGGTTTCTGAATAATCAATTAACGATCAGATATTCTGCTTTTGTTAGATACTGTATCTCGTATGAATTGGTCACTTGGGATGGCCTGGCATGTATCGGACAGTATTAAAACCGATCTTGAAGGAATTATATGATGTGAGAGTGTAGACTGAATTGAAATGATAATATTGTGGTCTTCTACACAGCGTCACATCTCAGAAGACCGTAATCTGAATATGGAAACTTCACATATTATGTGTGCATTCAGGTGTATCATGTAGGACCAGTGGCTGGCGCTTGTGTACTTCGTAACCCATGCTACGGACTGCTCATAAAGCAAAGAATTTTGTGACCAATTGACAGGCAACCGATGATTTGGATTGTGCTACCTTGACCGCTCTGCATCTTAACTAACTCCTGTGTAATGTTGGTTGCCTGAGCTGAATAATGTAGGCGAATAGGACTGCTATAGTGTCGTCTGTTGATTGGTAAGACGTAGTTGTGGTTTCTGTGCAGTCGTGTATGGTTTACAGTCATGTTACTTGAAGTGTAAAACAGCATTGTGATACTAACAGCAACGTATAGGTGCTTTATTTAATTTTTTCGCTTCTGAACTCTGTCTTCTGTCGTCGCCATATTTCTGACGTTTACCATTAAATATGAACACATTTATGGGTGCAGAGATTCGTTAGGTAGTGGGTGAAACTAACGTGTAGAATCAATGATATCGTTTTACATTTTAGGCGCGAATAAATATGAATCAATCAAGGTTGCCAAATGAAATGATATTGAAAGAAATTTCGTAGGTGCAACTAGACTTCCAGAAATTTCAAAAAGAGAAAAATACAGTTGTTACTTCAGTTATAGAGTTTTAATCAAAAGCATCGTAACTTACAAGTATCTTTCGAGAATACGCAAATTGACGCGAACAATCCAAGATTTAATGGCAGTCGACTGATGTAAAAACGTATGAAGAGTTAGTACTGCTAACGTAATGTAAGGATATGTTATGGGACCTCAGTTTCAAATGGAACCTTAATAATGTATATCGTCATAGCTTGTTCGTTATTGTAGAAGTTGAAACGTACGCACAGACAGCCGTTTTTTTATTGACAGTAGGGCTGATTAAATAAGGTACATTTCAGAGAGCGGCTGAGGCCACAGTTTTACTGTTGGTTTGGTGAAGCTCACGACGGGTGAAAAGGACGCTATATTTTATGTTTTGTTGACCGTGCATCTCGATATAATCGTGTAAAGAAAAACGAACTTTATTAAGTTTTTTGGATTTTTTTTAAGAATTTATTTAAATCAGCGATCAGGATACAATCTTATCCTATGAGCTAATGTGCGGACTGAAGGAAAGCTTTGCAATCCTCAGGGTGGTGGTGAGAGGTCGCGCCCAGCGGCTTGACCTCGGCT
>Ga0131853_10017400_pt1 | contig 13087 bp, 11 predicted proteins | sample TergutLab28metaG_FD_92764 | JGI IMG/M metagenome (GOLD analysis project Ga0131853, IMG submission 92764) | Labiotermes labralis P1 segment gut microbial communities from Petit-Saut dam, French Guiana - Lab288 P1 (version 2) (version 2) | ecosystem: Host-associated > Arthropoda: Insects >...
ACCTCGACACAGGTTTTTCTTGGTTTCCCTGTGTCTATAAGCAAACGCTCAGACGGTTCCCAACATTCCAAGTTGCCACTACATGCTTCTCATGTAGCCCTCCAGACTTAAATCTAGTAGTAAACAATTTCATGTTTTGTATACATGTAAAATAACCACTGCCACCGGGTAACAACACAACTGCAGTTAATAATAATTATAATAATAATAATTAAATATTTTCAATCTACCACTGCCCACCTACGATATAAATAGCCACTGTTGTAATTTTAATGCCTTCCCGAGGACGGCCGAAAAGGGTTGACACTTGGAGGATTACGACATGTTTGTATATTTATGTATGTAATAGAGTGCACTTGGGATACGTACGATTAATTCAATTTTAATTTTCCATCGCTTGTGACTGTATAGTAAGAGATGTCACCGATAACACTTAAGCAGTCCTGGAGTTCGATGTGTCTAAACATACATAGTTCCGAGGAACCACAATTAAAGTAAATGTGGTTTGATTGCCACAAAAAGCAGCGACCCCTGTCTTATCCACAGCAACCAGACAGGCTCTGAGGTCCCTCACCCTTCTACACTCTGGGTACGGGAAGCTGTATCCCTGAGGATAAAGCGGCCGGAGCTTGTTGCTGAAAACTCGTTTTAATGTAATGCAAAGATACAAAGTGTGCGGCATAACAGCTTAATTACATCCAAGTATATCACAGTGCGCAATACAGTGCAGGGAAAACGTATAGGCCAAGGAGCAGTTAACATTCTTCAATAAGGCGACAACATTAACCACATTTCTTGTGAATCCAGCATTCGCTCATCTAGTCAGCGAAGTCCTTGTTTTTAATGGAAATCAAAGGTTTTATTTCCATGGCAGACTTCACTCTCTCGCATAGAACAGCACGCCCCTGGTCCAAATCCACTCCTCTCGCCTTATTTCTGCAACATTCATTTTAATATTATCTCCCAATACACAGCTACGTCTCTGCATTTGCTTTTTCCTTTCAGGACTTTCGCCCAGAAATCTCTGTGTTTGGGTAATCATCCCCATACGTGCTACTTGCCCTGCCTATATATAAATAACCTGGCAAGAGCTTAATCTTGAAGATCCTTTCTATGCAATGTTCTCCATCCCTCCGTTACTTCCTCACTCTTGTGTTCAGATATTCTCCTCAGCAACCTGTTCTCAAACACACTCCGTCTCTTCTTTCAAAGGCGCATAGACCTGCCACATCACAAACATATTCAATTTATTTCCATTAATTTCCACAAAACTCTATTACTTATTTTTTCTCCTCTCTTAATTTTCATCAATGAGGCCAAATGAAAGCGATTATTATAATACCGTTTAATATTTTTACACAAATGAAATGCCGGTGTCTGACGTCATATTAATAGAAACAATGGGTTACACCACATTAGTTACACCGTGGTTGGATTTAATTAAATGAAAAGGTTGTATAATTTTGCAGAAAATTTTTAACATAGCTGTGCTTGTTGCAATGATTCGGATCACAATCACTGTAAAATTGCATACACCAAATGGCTTGTGATAACATTGATACATGCAGACCACAGCAGGAAACATGGAAACCGGAGAATATTCAGTGAAATTTCAGATTAACTAAACTTGTGGTCACCTGACCACCACAGGTAGCACACAGCGTGATAATGGTTGTGGCAAGAATTCACATTCCACTAAGCGCACAACAAGTTAAGAAGGTCAAGTTTTCAATTTGCTTCCGAACATGAAGAAAGATGTATGGATCGGATTCATTCTTAGTTTGATGAATTCGTACCGGCAATACGTGAGTAGATAGCACTCGGGTATGGGACGGAAGTGACGTCACCTTCACGTGATGTAAACAAACATGACGGCGGGGTCAATGACGTTTAGACCGGAAGTGACGTCACATTGAAACAAAGATGGCGGACGGCCTTGCTACAGGCTGTAACGTAATGTAAACAAGCATGTCTTATGACCTAATTTCTGCGGACAATGTGGCACCTAACCAAATTTTAGCCTCTGATATATAAACAAATGACGTAGTATGTAAAAAAAGAAGGCGATCTAACTTGCTTCCGGCGGTCACGTGGTGTAAACAAATATGGCGTATGACCAAATTTCGGAAGACATTATGGCGTCTAACCTAACTTAAACATCTGATATGTAAACAAATGATGTAGTATGAAAACACAGATGGCGGATGAACTACTTATGGTAGGCTGTATGGCACCTATCCTAAATTTATCCTCTGATATGTAAACAAATATGGCGATGGTCACATGATGTAAACAAATGACGTAATATGTAAACAAATATGGCGGATGACCCATTTATGACGGACAGTAAGGCGAAGGCTATTATTTATAAATGAAAACTAATCCAAGCTTCAGGTCAGCTATTTTGAATGATCGCCACTTTTAAATGAAACGTAACTTTAAGGTAGCCATTTTAAAACAGCACCATTTTAAAAATTGTTTAACTTTACATTAAGGTTGATTTGGCGCATTCCGCTATAATGAACGAGCGTATTTTTAAATTTGTTCTAACGTAAATTTAGGTTTCAATTGTCGCTTTCCGCTATTTTGAATGAGCGCCATTTTTTAATTTGTTCTAACACAAGTTCGCCATTTTGAATGAGCGACATTTTTAAATTTGTTCTAGCATAATTTTAAGTTTCGATTGGCCCTTTCCTCACTTTCAAGAAAGCTGTTTTTAAATTTGTTCTAAACTAAATTCGCCATTTTCCAATATGGATACCAGCGCAGTACTTTTAAAGAAACCTAACATTGATATCGAACATTTTACAATATAGCTGCCAGCGTGGTAAATTAAATTAAACTTTATTTGATTTTGTGTTTGTCAAAAGATTTGGCTGAAGCGGTAAGATTCCGGTCTCATAATTCAACTATTCTAGGTTCGAATCCTGCGGCTTTAAACATCTCTTTTCAAATGATACTATCCATGGTGTAAGGAAATTAAAAAAAACAATCTAAATTTTACAAACACATATAATTTAGGATTTTATTATTCTGTGTACACTTACATTAATTAATAAGCAGAGTGTGTTCGGTAAAGAAAAGAAGTTTGTTTACGGTGGGATTAAAAATCAGCAAATTTTTAAGTAATCTGTATGAACACTTGCAATGATATCTATTTCTTAGACCGAACGAGCAGAAATTAAATTCACTAATTTTATTAATACATAGAGATTTTAAAGTCTCAGATCCATCTTTCACACATAATTTACAAGGGCACTGAGGATCTTTAAGCACACGATGAGTTTGTTTGGTAGAGTAGACGGTGGCATCGGGATAATAGTCGCAGAAAGGGTGTTCTGATCAACTCTGTGAAAACGACCTAGAGTTTGCTAGTGGCTTAGGCAGGTGTAAGTCAATGTCAAACAAATCAAACACACAATCATGCTTTGACGTTAATACTTCATTATTGATATAGGTCACACGCTTTTTGAAACACCCAATACCGAAGGCTCAAGTAGATAAACGCATTTTTTTAGCTCACTTTGCGCAAATTTTAGTTCGGATGGCAATTTTGGAAACTGTGTTGCTTCAAATGATAATACAATTGTCTCATTGCTCGATGATAACTAGAAATAATCTCCTGTATGCGTTTTATAAGTAACATTGTATTATTTACTAGCTATATATATTTCAACATACCCTGCGTAATGTAACAATTTTCACAGCACAACACTTAGAAATAAATTTCCTTCACACAGTTTAGCATACCAGCCACATAACTCGGGTACAGACCAAATGAACCACAAAACAATTTATCACTTTTCATGGTCGTAACAATGTCATTCACGAGCCATAACCACTTTGTGTTCTTAACGTGAAATGTGCCGTACCAAACACTGTGTCCTACAATAATATTGAAGTCTTCACATAAACGTCCCGTGCTAGAGACTGGAAGAAACGAAACGATGCGAAAAATTAGAAAATCAATTTTGTGTAACTTTTATACCTGACCACAACAAGGCTTACTGGTGAACTGTGAGAGCGGACTACGACTACCTAAACGGGGGCCGGAGTTTGCCTCAAGGTAAACAGGTTAGAACATGCACACTGACACTCTTACCTGGTATAATTGTATACGAAATAGGAACGTTTGTACCAAACCACACTCGCTGTAAATTACATTGTTCGACGAGGACATTATAATGTGAATGCAGGGCCTTTTATATGTAGTGTGTAAACACATTTCAGACTCCATATCGCATGCTCTCACCAAACCGAATCAGTAAATTTCCAATCTTTTAGGGCAACACCGCAATGGAACCAGATGGTGTGGTCTTTTATTCCATTAACAAAAATAGTATTATAATAGCAGGCTCTTCGAGAAAATATTTGTTTCTGTATTCAAGAGGTTTTGTTTATAAAATACGTTACCTGAATAAAAGAATTCACGTTCACCTCGATCGTCAGGGTTTTGATTGGACAAAGAAGGCCAGGTTGAAAACGACTCCATTCGGGAGGTGAGTTTTCCGAATTTAAGGTAGAGCTGACCGTCCCGTAGGCTACAATCGTGCTGTCTTATCTTGTGTTTAAAATTTCTGTGGCTGGTAGCTCTAAAAGAACATTGAAAATTAGTGAGGAGTGATGAGACATAAACTTATCAAAACAAGAATTACATTAATAGTCCTTACAGCGTTCAGGCAGCGAATTGGGTCTTAACTTGAAATGAGTCCCGCACACGTCGCGACTTCGAGTAGGCAGTTGAGGCGATTTTTAAGGGCCGGCCGTTAGAAAGAATAGGAATGTTTCCAAACCACAGCCCCTTCACGAACCCGCAAGAAGGACTCCAATGCCGAAGTTCCTTCAAGGCATCATCTCCTTCCGTCCAGAAGCCTATTTGCGCTCCACAGAAAAAGCAAAGAACAATACCACTATGTTTTGTGAAGTAAAATCCTACGGCTGCCAGTTGATTTGCATCCATGAAGGGTAAGCGTCAGGTTTCATATGTTTTTCGACGATCAGCCTCACTTTTCAAGTTTAAATGTTTTAGGTTTATACCAGGCGGTAGCGGTACATATACAGAGTCATCACTCCAGTTACGTTGCACGCACACTTTTCGACAGCTAGTTACCAACTGATGCGGTCGGGGTATTCATTTCGTAGTAGCATAGCTTACTAACTATATCTTCTCACACCCCGGTCTAAAAATATTAATATTTCTTTACACCGATAATATCGCAAACCATATTTAGAAACCTGTACATGCCTCAGACAAAGTTCATTAGCGTTAATGGCCCACTTACTGGACTTGTTCCATTCAACCCTCAGGCCAAATCAATAAGGCCGAAAATATCGCAAACACACTAAATATCAATGGTCTTAGATTTCAAGACAGTAGCACAGGATGACGGTAAGGTTATTAAACTTTCGCAATTCCACATCCCTTGTCAACACCGGGCAGGACTTAGAATCTTCTTGCACTAGGCGTACACCCGGGTACGTTTGCCCAAAACCTGCTTTTGGGCCCAATAACCTACGGCGTTCTACCTCCATTACCACCCCTACGCATGAAATCACATATCGAGTAGCGACTGAATCAACACACAATAAAATTCCTGTTCGACTACTTTTTCGGTTACTTCTTCAGGGTTACCACGAAGTGAAACAATATGTAGTGCCTTGACATATCTTACCTATACAAACCGCTTACCCCTCTCGGCTCGTTACCTACAATTATGACACATTTACACTCACTTACTTCTATCGCTCTTGCGCCACTCTTGCACCAAACTACGATCACCTATTTTCACACATTAGGGGGACCGACCGTGGCTGACGGCTTACTTCTAGCGCTCTTTTAAAATGTGGGAGAGCGCCAATTTAAACATAAAGTTAAGTTAGAACAAATTAAAAAATGGCACTCATTCAAATTGGCGGATTTGTGTTAGAACATATTAAAAAATGGCGCTCATTCAAAGCGGCGGAGAGCGTCAATTCAAACCTAAACTTCGGTTAGAACAAATTTAAAAATAGTGCTCATTCAAAATGGTGGGAGCCGCCAATTCAAACTTAATGTTAGGTTAAACAATTTTAAAAAATGGCGCTGTTTTACAATGGCGGACCTTAAACTTACGTTTAATTTAACGTGGCGCTCATTCAAAATAGCAGACCTGAAACTTGGGTTAGCGCTCATTCAAAAATAATTTGCGGCGCCGTACTGTCTGCCGTAATTAGGTATCCGCCATATTTGTTTACATACTTCGTCATTTGTGTACATCATGTGACCATTGCCATATTTGTTTACATATCAGAGGTTAAAGTTAGGTTAAGCACCATACAGTCTACCATAAGTAGGTCATCCGCCATTTTTGTTTACATAATACGTCATTTGTTTACATATCAGAAGTTAAAGTTAGGTTAGGCGCAATAATGTATGCCGAAATTAGGTCATCCACCATCTTTGTTTGCACCACGTGACCGCCGGAAGCAAGGTCCTCCACCATCTTTGTTTACATACTAAATCATTTGTTTACATATCAGAGGCTAAAGTTAGGGTAGGCGCCACACTGTCTGCCGAAATAAGGGCAAGACCGTCCGCTATCTTTGTTTCCATGTGACGTCACTTCCGGTCTAGACGTTATTTACCCCGCGGCCATGTTTTTGATTATATCACGTGACTGTGACATTACTTCCGTCTCATACCCTAATGCTATCTACTTACGTTGTGTACAAAATGTCTGAAAGTTTGCCTCTATGGATTTCAATACGTTATTTCGTAATGAAAAATAAAATATAATTTTTTTCCGTTTTACTGTGCATTTTGATCTTTATACAGTTCAGACACCAACAAATGCACTCTTTATTAAACCTGAGAAAGTTCATAATTTACGTTAAAAATCACTTTGACTTGCTCCTACATGTTTCGGTCTACGACCATCATCATGGAGCGTTGACTAGAGTCTAGCGAATGTTATATTTAGGATAAAAGTCGGTAAAAACTACGTCATATGTTATGCTGTGGCGTGGCGGCATGTCATAGATTTGGTGTGTGTACTGTGTGCTGTGTTGAGTGTGACCACTCACACATACGAAAGTGTTCCTTCTAGAAATGCAACCTAAGAAAATTACGATTCTTTCCTTACAATTTAAGTATTACAGCAAACACAACACACTTATATTTGGCGTCCAGTGCTACATGTTTCGGGTCAAAAAACCATCTTTATAATAACATAAGTATTAATGTTTTAAAAAGTGTAATATAATGCCTGATGATGGAGAACTGAGCGTTATAGGATCAAACACGTATATTGGTCTTCATGTAAAGTGCCCGTTAGTCTTGTCAGTTCAATTTTCACTATACATTTTCGAAAAATCCTCGAATAAAATATTTCATGCAAATCCCTCCAGTGGCAGCCGAGTTTTACCATGCGGACGGACGGACGGACGGGTAGATGATCGAACAGACATAACGAAGCTAATATTCACTTCTCGCAATTTCACGAACGGCCCAAAAAAAGTAAATCGGTCTTAATTTTGTTGTAAGCTTAAACGTCTTTTGTTCATTACTGCCGTTCTCAAATTAGTTACCTAAATTCTAACACGGCCTTATGATATTTATTTGGCATGTGTCCATCGCCATATTTCTTTATATAAATCCTTAAATTTCACGTATGGGCTATAAAATACAAACGTTAAGAGATGAGATCTAATGTTTATTAGACTGTGCATCATTGTGATAGTTGAAGAATAAAAAAGCACAACTTGTGTTTCAGCCGGCAACCGGATACCACCCTAGCCGAACCGCACCCTAACTCCAACACACAACAAACCAAGAAAGAAACGGCCTATGTAGTAGTTCAACAACATAGTTGCATACTCCTGAAGATTGGCATATTAATGTCTTAAACATATACAGTCTCTAAGAAGTAAAACGAAAAATAGCAAGTGACATCTAGTTGGATTTTATTCTTCAAAGAGGAGATCTACTTAGAAACCGAAGAGAATAGGAATTTCTTCATATTTTGACCACCTGATTATGGAAATCCAAACCTTGTTCCAAATATTGTGCTTTTTATAAAATAATGAATTAAAATAATACCTAAGTTAGAGAAGTCTCAAACATATCACGCCGTCACCAGACAATTAATTTTGCCACGTCTGATGTGTAACTTAAAATCACAGGTGACTAAAAGAGGCTACAGACAAAAAGCGTTCAAAATATTTACAAAACCGTTAGCCCCCTACGCCCATTTACACATTTCACATTCTCCCCAATAATTACAGAACTTAAAACTTCCCAACCTCAACATGGTTCATATAAAAACCACCACCTTCGGTCTCCTTCGAATTTCTTCTCCGCATTTCTTTTTATCAAGACACGTGTATGGACGCCATATTTGTGAAGTTCATTAGAGAATCCTTGGGTAGGAGCAGAAAGAGGTGGCGGGGTGACAAGACCGCGGTTGAATAATACAACTCCAATTTCATCGCTCAATTAAGCGACGTTATGGGACGACTGCCTGGGAAAGTTTTGCAGGGGTGCCAAGCGAGCTGTCGGCTTTCTTGGTTCCACCGGCAGCAGTTCGAAGTCATCACGTGGACCAACCAAATATGTACGCAGATCATCGCTGCTATAAACCGTTAACAGAAGAATTCGGTTTGTACCGCATACGGGGCAAAAATATCTCCATTAAAACACCGACCGGTTAGAGCAGCATTTCGCAAAATTTTTTGCTCTAGGACCCCCTTTTGACGTCGCAAAATAACCACAGATCCTCACATCCTTGCTCACATAAATATATACTGTCCAGATAAGAGGTATCCAGAATGAAAAATGTATGTCTCGGAACTGATTTTAGATACATACATACCAGTAGCGTACATAACAAATTACTGCGTGCTTTAGCGTGAATTGAAATGATTGTCGCTTGCTTCGTGGGTACAGGGGTTTCTTCACTAGATTAGGAGAAATTATGTAGTCAACACAACTTAATCACTGAGGTGTAAATACACCTCAGTGATTAAGTTGTGTTGACTACATACCTTCTCCTAGTTTCACACACAGAACGGGGATGACACACGTCCTAGATTCTTCATTAGATATTCTAACGGTCGTTCCAAATAAACACATCGCCAATTGCTACGTACAATCAGTTCCGCGATTATTTAAATAAACCTCAAACTCAAATTATCCATTACAGAAATATATCCAAGGGGTCCTCTGGGATCCGCGGGACATACTTAGGGAACCACTGGGTTAGAGCGTTAACAGAAACCCGCCGAACGATTTTGAGCCAGCATAGCTCAGTCAACATAGTGACACCGCCACGGACTGGAAGAGAGAGGTATTATGGTTTGATTCCCGATAGGGGCGAAAGTTTTTTCTCCAATCCAAAGGGTTCAGACCCGCTCTGACACACTTCTAGCCTTCCATTCATTGGGTGCTTAGGACTCTGTCCTTAGCGGTGAAGTTGAAAGCTCACCTTTATCTAACGATATGTTTAAAAATTAGTGAATCCTAAACTCTAATTTACCTTGTGATTTTATGGCGTGCACAGGGACTTTACCTTTACCTTTACCTTTACCTTCAACTTTACCGTCAAATCCTCTCAATACACTTTCCCGTTACTCTTTCATCTGTACCAGATTTCCCAGTGAGATTTTCCGACAGAAACTTTAATGCCTGCTCCTTTATTCAGTAATTCCCTTCCAGAAGCTTAGACAGCACCACTCAATATCAAAATCATTGCTCAATAATGAATAGGAGAGGATTTGTAAGGAATCGATAGCAGTGTAATGGGCGGTACAAAACCGGCATATGCCTCTACTGACCGACGAAATGACGTATTGTTAATAACATTTCCGTGTTTTGCAGTTAATGCAGTATTGTGACAAAGCCTACGAGCACATGGCATGAGATTGAGACCCATGACGTAATAGGAGAGGACTAGAGGAAGAGGGATAGGCCGGGCTCGGAGAAAAAAGTATTTAAAGCAATTTGCCCCAGACACGCTCATCACAATGAGGAGGTTTGCGATGACGCGAAGGGGGAAAGGCGTGGTTTGGGGTTGAATAGGTTTCTTTCTTCGTCTTTTCATTCGTGTCGTGTTGTTTTGTGTTTGTGTGTATACAGCGGTGATTCAATAGAACTCAAAGGTATTTGGAAACGCAATGGGAAGAGCAGGAAAACTTCAAATGGACAAATTCGATGCGAGGAGAAAGCACTCGGCTTGAAGCCGAAATGAAAGGAATGGAACGCTGAATCGAACATCGCGTGGCCTTCGTACAGGTACAGAAAACATCAATTTGTGTCATTCCGCACTTTATATCCGGGAGGTTACAAGTTTATTGTACGGTGAATTCATTTGCTTCTCAAGTTTATGCTCGTTTCGAATCCCAAATCGACATGGAAACTAAGGCTACCGGTTCGACGGTCCGGGATTCGAATAATTGTTCTGTGTATTGTCTGTGTGTAAATGTGTACTGTACTACTGCCACCGGGTGTCAACCGAATTGCAATTAACGAATATATAAATATCAATTTAAATATTGTTCAGTAACATCCAAACGTACTCCATAAATCACCCAGCCTTCTATTCAACGGGTATCCGGGTTCTTTCCTGGGGATACAGCAGGTGGGGCGGGATGTTGACATCTTAACTTTTATCTAGAACTGAGGTTAAGAATAAGCAGAGTTATACACCTACACCCTTTATACGCCTTCATGGTATGGACACGGACAGCTTTAAATGTTTCTTAAATGCTTAGGTTCATTTCTGCTACATCAACAAGGTGACTCAAGATTAAGTTTCCGAATGTATGCGGGAAATAATCGGTTCGAAACTCGGCCGGAACGCTGTGCGGTTATTCACTCATTTCGTCTGTCGCTTAAGGCAAATTCTGTCTATAGTACTTGAAAATTTGTCCGACGAATTACTTCCATAAAATTTCTAATTCATTACTCCCTATCAGTCCATAATTTTCCTAAGTGACAGCATCATTTAATACTCATGGCCAATCAAATCCATTCCTCTTCTACTTCTCCTCGCATAACGCTACTCTCAACGATCATAACGTCCACTAACTTTGGTCCCTTCTTCATGGGCTTTATTCACGATACGGATTACAGAAATCATCACTCATATTTTCCGCGTTTTTACACAGTCCCTCCAATAAACAATAAACTGATACCTCAAATAGGCTACGATCTGTTATTCAGGATTTTCATCACTGACGATGATTTTTCCATACTTAAATGGGCCTAAAATAGACCAATCACATCTAACATAATACTAAGAGTGGAGGTAAAATTTTTCGCTCTGCTTAATTAAGGACCGTGTAATTAAGACATTACGGAACTGATGGTATGAATCCACACATTCTTCGCCTCGGCATCAGATGAAGTTCAGTGGTCGGCATCACACCCACTCCCCTGGAGTAACACGCTGGGTCGACGCTAAGAACTTTACTGCCCTCGTGTTCAGGAGAGAAGATCGACACAAATGGAAGCAGCAGAATTTGTTGCACTTCAGCGACACTCAGTTTAGGGTCATGAAATGATGTAACATATCTTGAAAAAACATTGGCAGCTTTTATTTAGGTAATATTTTCGTCAAAAGAAAGATAACAACATGGCGGACACGCAAAAAATTTTCTTAAACTTTCGGATTGAGGGCGATAACTAAAGAAGCATTCGAGCCAGGCGGGTGAAAAATGTACGAAAATATGTCATAAACGTATCTATATATTACTACAATTAATGTGGTTTTTATATCAATTACAAACATTGCGACGATGCGAAACTTTCACACTATTTCGGACAAATAGAACGTTTAAGTAGTAAGTGCCCATGTAACAGATTTTCTGTATTAATTAAATAAAGCAACAAAACACTCCAGACTGTAAACCCATATAAAATGAGAATATGCTGTAAAGACTTCTTCTCGGGTTCTCTTTCAGGCTTAAAAACCTACAAAAACGTTAAAGAACTTATCCTGCAAGTTTCCTGCCACAACATGAAATACCGTGTGAAACATTTGGAAAACGCGACCGATATATTTTGCTGTTCAGAACAGTAAAGCTGGCAGAGCATAAACGTAATTAATGGATCCATTATCCTTAAAATAGGCTACTCTCAGACATGACGCAACACCACATATAATTTACATTGAAAATTAGTTTTCTTATTAATTCACCGTGACGGCAAGGAGACGGCGTGATGCGTCCGCGACACCTCCCCCCATTAATTGATTCACGTGAACAAATGATAAATTCTTATTATATTACCATCCCTCTGCCTCCGCCTCTATTCAAATACTGATATGTTGTTTTAATTTTTTACGGGAGAAAATGGAAAGAGAATGTCAGATTGTCTAGTGATTAATTATTTATGATTAAAGATAATTTCCTATTGAGATAAACAATTACTTAGCATATTGCGATACAAAAGGGTGGCATTTGTTCTTTGTCTCAGAACGTATGTGCAAATGTGAAGTAAGTCACAAATACCAATGTACGTTTTAGTTGTTTCAAGATATCCGGAACACAGTGAGAGACAGCGTTTATAATATTTTAATGTTTTAATTATTTTATTTCAATTATATATTATATATATATTTACAATATTATATATATGGGAACCGCGGTAGCACAGTGGTTAAGTTGCTGTGCTACAAATAGGAAGGTCGCTGGTTTAATCCCAGCTGGTGTCAGTGGATTTTTCATTGACATAAAATCATTCCGATCGCAATATGACCCTGGGGTCGACTGAGCTTCTAACAGAAATGAGTACCAGGAGTATTTCCTGGGGGTAAAGTTGGCAGGTGCTTAAGGCTGACAACCTTACCACCACCCTGTGCCGTTGTCACGAAATCTGGGAACCTTAACTTTCTAGAAACCTCTGGGCCACTCCAGGCCTGTAACGGGACTGTTTTACACATATATATATATATATACAGGGTGTTTCAGGAAATTATGACAAAACTGTAGGAGGTGATTTCCTAGGTCTTTGTGATCAAGAAAGTTCATATAAACATGTGTCCGATTTTGGACGGTTACGGAGTTATGACCGTTTTTTAATTCCCGTACACGCCCTCGTGTGAACCGCGTC
>Ga0131853_10017401_pt1 | contig 13087 bp, 7 predicted proteins | sample TergutLab28metaG_FD_92764 | JGI IMG/M metagenome (GOLD analysis project Ga0131853, IMG submission 92764) | Labiotermes labralis P1 segment gut microbial communities from Petit-Saut dam, French Guiana - Lab288 P1 (version 2) (version 2) | ecosystem: Host-associated > Arthropoda: Insects >...
GTGAGTACGGTAATGAACCTTCGGGTTCCATGAAATGCGGGGAATTTCTTGACTAGCTGCAAACCAGTTAGCTTCTCAAGAAGGACTCTGCACCATGGAGTGAGTAAGTAAGTAAGTAAGTAACATAACTTTAGCAAGGTACAAACTCCCTGATGATGGTCTGACAAGATCGAAATAGTTCGGAGTGTTTTAAAATGTTTTAAAAGTGTTTTATGTGAAATTATATGTGCATTCGTTGGTTGATAAATTGAAGTGATTATTATTAACCGTTACAGCGCGTTGGTTGCTGTATGTACACTTGCCCTGACATCAGGAAAATATGTCTTTGTCTAAACATTCTCACTTTAATTTTTTAACAGACTGATCTTCGTCGATGAGACAGGCTTTATTCTTCGTGATGTGGGAACTCTTACCTTGCGTACATCTGACAGGGATTTCGGTTTTCATAGACCGTGCTCAGGCGATTGTTCGTCGTACTTTCATCGTAGAAGCCCGGTTTCGATCCCAGTCCGTGTGGTGGGAAGTTTGGTGAGGACGGTGTGGCACATGGGCAGGATTCTCTCCCAATTTCTTCTGGTTTCCCTTGCCAGTATCTTTGTACTAGTGCTCGATAGACATCATCATCCTACTATTGTTACATAGAGGACAAGCGGACGAAAGCTGCGAACCTCCAACCACGGCAATGCTCTTGGATAGGTGTGTGTCTGCACGTTGTTTAAATTTTCAACGTATTCAACAGCCCTTTCTTCGTGAAAGTTTCCAATCACTGTCCTGACGTCTTTACTTCCCATTCAGACTGCCACGACTCCGTAAACTTTTCAAATTGTACGCATGTTAATGGGACATTTCTCTGTTCACGTTCGCTTTATTAATGCACCCACCCAATTTGGCAGGCTGCTCCCTGAATTACCCTATATAATAAAAAAAGTGTGTGTATGAAACGTTGCCAACTGATGGCCAAGAAGAAGGTGGAGGCGAAATTTGGGTGAGTATCCTATTCTCGCCCTCTACTCGATAATATACTGCTTCGCGGAAGGGAGGGGAGAGTATGTGGACATGTACGGCGAACTATAGCTGCTCGAAGACCTGGCATGTGAGCCATATCTATATATACAGCCGCGGTGTTTAGAAGAGGCTATATTTTATGATCTGATTACGGACTAGAAGGCCAATAGACTGTCGCTGTGGGGTTAGCACTTGAATCTTTGCATACGTCAGGGCTGCACTGGTAGGTAGAATTCGATGATTGCTTTATTCAACCCTTTCCGTGATACAGACGAGGTTTCTCATTCCTGAACATTAATTAGATTTCTGTAGTAAATATAACTTTTATATCTAATAATCTCGGGGGAAAAATGATATATGTGGAGCAGATAGTGAAGCTTTAGTTAATCTGTAAGCTGAGACTAGCAGAAAATATAAGTGTGTGCTGTACATAGGCTAAGGATTCCAGTTCTGTCTTATTGTTATTTATGTGCACCCAGATTTGGGTGTGATTGTGGATGGAATCAAAGCAGCTTTGTCTGCAGTCAAGAGTCAGCAATATTTCAGACAGTACCAGAGGATGGCAGCAAACGCTTTCTGTTTTCAATTATTTAATAATTGTCCAACGAGATGTTACGCAAAGCAGTCCATTTATTATTCTGCAAGTTCACCCTGCATGTTTCGGGTGTCAAGCACACCCATTACCAGGCGTACACAAAACTGTAACTACAGCCTCCGTTATTGGTCACATTTAGCCACGTTGGAGGGAAGTAGCTGCACAAACATATGACCAGTACCGGAGGCTGTAGTTACAGTTTTGTGTACTCCTGATGATGGATGTGTTTGACATCCGAAACATGTAGAGTGAACTTGCAGAATAATAAAAAGACTGCTTTGTTTTGCGTCTCGTTGGACAATTATTAATAAAGATCAGTGATGCACGGAACCATAAACATAAAAACTTTCTGTTTTCTCATTGTGTCTTACTGATATCGGAAGTGGTAGTAGTTACGGACAGGATCAGAGACAACAAACGCTTCATGTTATGTCGTTATGCATGTTAACCGTGGTCGTTTGTAATAGCTATGAACAAGACCAGATTATTGAGGGAATTTCTTCTTAATCTGCCATTTTGTGGCGCTGAATAATAAAAAAAATTTGAGAGGCCATTTCATTGCGAGATTTTGGGGTTTTCAAGGAGTTTTTGAGGAAGATTCAGATCTAATGGGATGTTACACCGTGTCGATTGGTGAATAGTTATCGAAGTTTTGGGAAAACGTTGTACCTTCATCTTCAGTTTCAAGGTGTTGAGCAATCAACAAGAACCACAGATTGCTTGATCGTGAAGATCGAGGCGACACGCTCCTCCGCAACGTCGGTAACTGTTTACCCGTCGACACGACGTAACATTCAAAGAGAACTGAATGTTCATCAACACTGACGTGAAAACCTCAAGTGTCGAACTAAAATGGCTTTTGAAATATGTGACTCAAATTTCTTTTGGAGTTAACTTTTTTATTTGCCCTTTCACTCCGTTCAGAGTGGAAAGTAGGTCAAAGTGTCAGTAAGAGAAAAAATTTGGAAGTTTTGATACTTCCTTAAGTTAACTTGTCAAGAAGATTCCATAAATTGATAATGGGCTTAGGTGATAACAATCGAACATCCGGCTGGAATAACTGAAGAATCGAAAAACCAACTAGATGCCACTTGATATTTTATTGTACTTCGTATAGGCTGAACATGTTTCGGGCACTACTGTGCCCATCATCAGGACCTCGCGACTATGATGTTGTTTACCACATTGGTCTTGTCGTTCTTGGTTTGCTGTAGGTTGGAGATTAGGTGCAGTTAGGCTGGAGTAGTGTCCGGGTTGCAGGCTTGAGCCTACAACCCGGAATCTATAATAATTAATTAATTATAATTAATTTTAGTATCCTAAACTGCAATCTGAGCTTGAACGTTTTACATTGTCCGCCATTTTCAATGTGAGTGGTCAAAAGTTGACGCAGTAAAAGCCATAATATATTCATCAGGGCACAAAGAATCAAATGGCTGGGGCATATTCAAAGATTGGACCAAGCAAGACCAAATAGGAAGCTATTAGGTTGGAAACCCACGGGAACTAGAACAGTTGGAAGACCAAGACAACGATGGCAAGAGATTATTATGGAAGACCTAAAAGATCTGAAAGTTAAAAACTGGAAGGAAATAGCTAAGGACAGGAGAAATGGGAGAGACTTGGCTCAGAAGGAGAAAACCAACAAAAGTTTGTAGTGTCAAATGATGATGATGAAAAGCCATAATATATGCTGCAGGCTAGACGTCCATTAATTTGTTTACCTTTCATTTAAAAGACATCCCCATTGTACCCTATCGTGATTAAATCGAAAACGGTCCTTGGCTTCATTAACTCTTTCTTTATCACTCAACTTCTTATTGCTCTATTCTTTTCTACTTCATCTTTCATGGTTTCTTCTCCCTTCGACCTACTCCGAGCACAATTTTATGTTCATTTTTCACCTCCCCACACGTGCTACAGGACTGATGTACCTTAATTTCAATCATATGATTCCTGCAATTGACGTATAATTTAACTTACAAAATACCCATTGAAAATTCAAGAGGAAAATCACTGAGTTTGCACCCAGTGCAAATATTCGGCAAGGGTCGAAATTGAAATACTCTGTGCACCAAGTACGCTGTTCACTGTCGTTCACTGCTGTCATTTTCTGCCCTTGGTATTACTATTATCAGTTTATATATATATATATATATATATATATATATATATATAGACTAAATATATAAACTGTCCTTTGCGAATATAGACGTCAGAAGTCTGACCGCATCTCTCACACTAAGGGAAATTCGAAGCGATTTAATAAGTGTCTGTCTCTTGCAATTAATCACTTTGACGTCACAGGATTTACTGTTCTAACCCAACAGACATTAAAAATTTCGCATAAACGCCGCACCTATATACTTGGCGGGATACGTTAGTTAAATACTATAACTTGATTACTCTCAGACTACAATCCAGAAGACATGTAAATTCGGTGTTCTGGAATGAAGTCGTGTGGTTTTATACATGGTACAAATGTTTCTTTCAAAGAATCCGTTGTTTTCATCATCAAGCTAAAAATAAGCCGCTCGGAGGATAGCAAAGGATTCAGCAGGAAACCGGGTTTATTGAAAGGGCTTATTGTGAGAGTAGGTGAAAGAAGAAATATGAAAAATCACAGGCGAAAGGAAAACTAATACCAGTGGAAGAGAATATTAAGCTAAAGTATTGGAAGATAAGTGCGTAAATATGTAGAAAATTAATAACAAAAGCTCCGTGATAAGCGAGTCCCTGTCTCCACGGCATGGCGCGTCCTCAGGTTGCGGATGGAGAAACGGCCTCCAATATGGACAGCAGCTGCGAATATATTGAATGAGCAGTCACGGAGAGTCGACAAGGGGTGGTCCTCCAGATTGGGGATTGCGCGTGGTGTTAAAAACTCCTCACTGTAAAAACGTATCATGTTGCGAAACAGTCAAAGAATAAGCCTCGGACCTGGACTGACAATCTGTTACGACCTAAGCAATGAAAAAGGGACATGAGATTTGGTAGGTTAGGAGCCTGTATAGGGCAGGCTCACTTACAGCAGCAGCAGCAGCCAGGGAATTAGCAAGATATAAATTAGGAGGTTAGGTGGGACAGAGAGGGCACATTAGGAGCAGGGGATTATAATTTTTTCCATGGAAAAGGAAGCGAAAATTATCAATTGGGAACAGGATTATTTGTACACCACAAAGAGTATCAGCAGTTAAGAGAGTAGAGTTTGTTAGCGTTAGGGTGTCATACATAGTTCTTAGAGGTTCTGAATACGCATGCACCAAGTGAGAAGAAAAGTGAGGATTCAAAAGAGAATTTTTATGAGGAATTGGAGCAGGGTTTTGATCATTTTCATAAGTACCATATGAAAATTATATTAGGAGATTTTAATGCAAAAGTGGAGAGAGATAATATTATCAAACCGACAATTGGGAATGAGAGTCTACATCAGGATAATAATGATAATGGTGTTAGAATAGTAACGTTTGCCTCATCAAAAAATCTGGTTGTTAAGAGCTTCATTTCCCCGCACCGAAACATTCACAAGTAAACCTGGACCTCTCATGATGGAAAGACTCGCAACCAAATGATCACATCTTGATAGACAAGAGATGGCAGTCGAGTATACTACATGTAAGAAGTTGCAGGGGAGTTGGATGTCATACTGGTCACCCTCTGGTGGTTGCAAATGATAGGGAAAGATTGGCAGTACGTGAAAAAGCAGCACAGAAGTTTGACGGGGAAAGATTAAATCTCAGGAAGCTAATTGAGCTGGAGGTTAGAAAACAATATCAGATCGAGATTACAAAAAGGTTTGCAACTTCGAAGAACCTAAGTGATGGCGAGGACATAAATAGGGTCGGAAGAACATTAAAGAGAATATCAAACCCCCAGCTAAAGAGAGTCTAGGTCTGCACGAATTGAATTAGCATAAACCATGGTTTGATAAAGAATGTGTGGGTTTTTTAGATCAAAGGAAGTGGGCTAAAATACAGTGGATGTAGGATCCAAGCCAAAGCAAAGAAGATAATCTAAACAATGTAAGACGTTAAGCTAGCAGACATTTCAAGAACAAAAATAAAGAATATCTGAAACCTAAAATTGAGGATCTTCAAACGAATAGTAAGATGAAAGATATTAGGGACTTGTGTAGGGGAATCAAAGATTTTAAGAACGGTTACCAGCCTAGAAGTAATATAGTACAGTACGAGAAATGTGATTTGGTTGCAGATTGCCACAGTATTTTGGGTAGGTGGATGAAACATTTCTCTCAGCTATTGAATATACATGGGGATAATGGTGTTAGGCAGACAGAATGGTGTTAGGCAGACAGAATTACACACAGCAGAACCACTAGTGCCTGAGCCAAGTGCCTTTTGGGTTGAGTTGGCTATTGAAAAGCCAAAAGTCACAAATCACTAGGTACTGATCAAAGCCCAGCAGTATTGATTAAGGTAAGGGGTAGAACAATTCGCTATGAGATCCATAATCTTATTATTTCTATTTGGAATAAGAAGTAATTGCCTGAGGAGTGGAAGGAGTTGATCATTGTACCTATCTACAAGAAGGGTGATAAAACAGATTATGGTAATTATAGGGGCATATCACTTTTGTCTACTACGTACAAAATTTTATCCAACAGCCTGCTGTCTAGATTAATTCCAATCCACATGCAGAGGAAATTATTGGGGATCATCAACGTGGATTTCGACGCAACAGATTAAATACTGATCATATGTTCTGCATTCATCAATACTTTAGAAAATATGGGAATAAAACGAAGCAGTGCATCAGCTCTTTATAGACTTCAAGAACGCTTATGATTCAGTTAGGAGGGAGATCTTGTATAATATTCTCACTGAGTTTGGTATTCACATGAACCTGGTAAGGCTAATAAAATTGTTTCTGACTCAAACGTATAGCAAGATTCTGGGTAGGGAAGAATTTGTCCGATATGTTTCCTATTAGGAATGGTTTGAAACAAGGAGATGCTTTATCGCCATTGCTGATCAACTTTGCTTTGGAGTGCGCCATAAGTAAGGTTCAGGTAAGCAGAATAGCTTGAAATTAAATGGTACAAATCAGCTTCTGGTCTATGCTGATGATGTTAATATATTGGGAGGAAGTGTACATATTGTAAACGTAAAGGCATAAGCTTTGGTAGTGGCTAGAAAGAAGATTGGACTAGAAGTAAATGCTGATAAAACTAAGTACATAGTCTTGTCTCGAGATCAGAATGGAGGACGGAGATTGATATAAGTTCCTTTTGAAAGGGTGGAACAGTTCAAATATTTGGGAACAACCTTAACTTATCAAAATTCCATTCAGGAAGAAATTAAGAGTAGACTGAAGTCCGGTAATGCTGGCTATCATCCGTTGCAGAATCTTTTATCTTCCAGTCTGCTATCAAAAAATTTGAAGAATAAGATATACACAACTATAATTATGCCTGTTGTTTTGTGTGGGTGTAAAACTTGGTCTCTCACACTGATGGAGGAACGTAGGCTTAGGGCGTTTGAGAACAGGGTTTTGAGGAGAATATTTGGACCTAAGAGGGACGAGGTAACAAGGGAGTGAAGAAAACTACATAATGAAGAGCATAATGATCTGTACTCCTCGCCCAATATTGTTCAGGTGATAAAATCGAGAAGAATGAGATGGGCGGGGCATATAGTTCGTATGGAGGAGAGGAGAGGCGTATACAGGGCTTTGGTCGGGAAACCTGGGGAAAACAGACCACTTGGGAGATCCAGGCGTAGATGGGAGTATAATATTAAGATGACTCTTAAGTGGAGTGTGAGGGTATGGACTAAATCGAGCTGGCCCAAGGTAGGTGGTGGGCACTTTTGAATGTCGTAATGAACTTTCGGGTTCCATAAATTACGAGGAGTTTCTTGACTAGCTTAAAAACGATCAGCTTCTCGAGAAGGTTCCTGCTGCATGGAGTGAGTAATAACAAAAGATAGGCGGATGAAGTCTGAGGTAGCAAGCAGAATACTGTCTCGGAGTTCTAAAGTGAGTTGCTATCTAACGGTGATGCAAAGTCCTCGTCTACCAAATTACAACTCGTGAATTTCCAGAACACTGTAATCCTGAAAACCACCGCTGTAAAAATCTCAGATGTAAAAGGCTGTATTAGGTTTAAAAACATGTCCTGCCAAAAGATCGCTCTTTCTTGGATATACTGCAAGCAAAACACAAATTCGTTACATTATTGTGCCATATATAGGCCAAAACTCCTCCGACGGATGCATATCAAAGTCTGTTCGCTATTTATAGTAATTTAGCTAACATAAGGCAACGGCAAGGTCTTTATTGCTTTTGTTCATGAGTAGTTGTTGGTAGCGGAATTACGTCACGCTTCGGTTTCAAACTTGTAATTTTGTTGGTGTTATTGATTGTGCGCTGTTATTCGTGACTGACTCAGTTGAACAAGAAACGTACAATATTCAGAAATCCGAGACGATTCAGAACTCCTATGGAATGTGCTATCTAGATTTCAATACTTGAAACGACGCCGAAAATTCAAAAGGAAAATTTGACAATTCCCACTTCTAAACACATAACTCTTACCACTGACACATTCTTCTCAATGTAGACACATCGTAGACATTTTTACCGTTATAATGACACCACAAAACGCCAAAGATTCCCCTAAGGAAGTAAATTACAAAATATAAAGTGAAAAGAGAGTGAAGTAAATGAATCAGTCAGTCGAATTTGGAAGGAAATTCGGCTAGGCAAGTAAAGAAATTCACAAAATACGTATTTAGAAAATTGAAAAGTAAACAATTGTAAGTAAAATTTTGCACGTTATAAAGATGAAATGTACTATTGTCTATATACAGAATGGGTCAAAAGTAGGTGTATAGTACATAATTACTGTGTACGTAATTTTGGCCCATCCTGTATAAAGGTAAAGCGATCCCGTTACAGGCCCGGTGTGGCCCAGAGGGTGGATAGAGGTATAGCTCTACTGTTACATGACCGCGACACTAGAACGGGGTGAGTGGTCAGCAGCACGCCCCGGCCGCACGTGTCCCTCGCACAGATGTTCGGCCTCACAGGTCGCCGAGTTTCTGCGACGGGAGTGACAGTGAAGTGTAAACAAAGACCCACGTCACGAAATAAATTTCTGCACGTGTTGAAAGAATTGCCATAGAAATTGCCCAAAATGCATAAAAAAAACAGCTGTTCAACAAAACACAAATCATAACACACACTTCAGGTTAAGCGATAGCTCCTACATGTGTCGGCATCAAGATGCCTTCCTCAGGGATTTTAATAACAAGAATGGACAGTAATTCTTATAATAAACAAACGCTAACAAGCAGTCAGCATAACCTGTAGGACCTATACTTATTGCTGTGTGTACAGTGCTAGACTCCTGATGATGGATAGAGATACTGTCCGAAACATGTAGAGTTTTATTCCAAAAATAAATTTGGTAAATTAGTGCTTTCTTGTTGGTTTTATTATAAGAATATATCACGGTGCACGGTCGTGTCCTCAGAATGTCAAAAGGACATTAAGTCCAACGCTTACTTCAGGAAACTCTGAGGATGGCATCTTGGTCCAAGCCATGTAGGAGATGGCTCTTAATGTGAAGTGTCTTGATGATTTGTATTTCATTTTATTTTACTGAGTAAATTTTATGGTTTAATACAGTGAATGTAAGAAAATACGTGAAATGAATGACATAAAGTAGCTAGTCCAGTTTGGATCGCCATCTTTCCGCAGTTACAATGTTTAGAGGTTAAAAATTTTTGCAGTAATTAGGAAATAAACTCGAAACTTATAACTTACCGCGCACAAGATAGCGATTTAGAATCTTCAAATGATACGTGGTTAAGCCGTTCGGGTGAACAAGTGGCACAAGTTTGACTCCTTACTGAGTGAAGATGCAAGTCAGACGTCGTATTTGGAAGACTGATATTTGAAAACTTGAGCGTTGTTTGACCGTGCATCTTCCTCATGAAATAATGTGATACGCCAACTTGATGCGACTAGGTAATTTTATTGATGTATTCTTGGCTGTACATGTTTCGGTTACATACGCCAATCATCAGGAGCATTAGATGTTGAGTTGCAGCATATGGTTTTCTGCACCGAGTTTTTGGATGAGTGGTCGTCTTGAGAGCCGCTGCGTAGGTCGTGTGTACGGTGCGGATGGTGACGTGCGGGCGGCGTCTAACATGCTTGTTTCAGTATTTATAGGTGTTTGGTCTTTCAGCTGCATATTCTACGGTACGGTCTGTATGAACATGTATACCATGTCAAGAAATTTGAGATCTCTTCTTCGATTGCAATTATTTAATTCGCATTTCTTGGACTCTTTAATTAGAGTTCTATTTACTACAGTCAACGAGTGAATATGATTAGCAGTTGTAATTAGTGTTCGACACACGCGTGCAGCACTGTACGCAAATTAAAATATCGTAAAGTGTTGTTATTATAAACAGAGACAGCGCTGCAACGTACCACTGACAGTCCGTCCGAGCGTTATTGACAGCCAGGGGGAGATTTTACATTGAAGCTAATGAAGCTTAAGCTTTAGGGCACCTCACTTGGACGGGCCCCATCCAAGGCCCTGGGAAGGGTCCTAAATAAATATTAAATTTACTACCGAATTTTGTAATCGTTATTTTATTTTCCTTAAACAGGGCCCCCAAAATTTATAAGCTTCAGGCGCCACAAAATCTGTATCCGTCCCTGTCTACAGCGAATAACTTTAATTTGATGTTCCAATCATGCGTGCCTACGTCATTGTTATCTCGCGCCATTCGCCGCAAGATTTTCCGCAACAGATCTCAAATGTGTCCGGAATATTCCAGGAGACGTCTCTCGTGTTCGTGGCTGGACGCGGCCAGTATCGACGCTAGAAGGGAAGATGTTTAACGCTGAACTCCGCCTGTCAGACAACGAGCTTAAAGGTGAAGAGATGTACATATTGAGTCTGTTTGACGCTTAACGGCACCTGCCAGGGACTGAGAATATCTTATAAGCGTCAGTATGTGTATGTTGAATCCGTTTGATGCTAAACGCCATCTGTCAGACACTTGGAATCTGTTACAGGTGAAGGTATGTACATGTCGCGGTTGCTGGACGCATAAAACAACCTGTCGAGTACTGAGAATATAATAATATAAACAGCCAACTAAATGTAAAAATAACAATTTTTTATTTACAATTACAACCAGCTGAACATGTTTCGGGCGATATTTTCGCCCATCCTCAGGAGCACTGGACTGTGTTTACAGTTTGTGGTATAAAGCATCGACGATGCTGTGTACGAGCAGGATCAGGACGGACTCCGTCCTGATCCTGCTCGCAAGCTGTCAGCAAACCTGTATGACATATACCACTGCTGTGTGTACGGCAAAACACTCCTGATGATGGACAGAGGAACCGTCCGAAACATGTAGAGTTTTATTCCAAAAATAAATTTGAGAAATTAGTGTATCTAGTTGGTTTTATTATAAGAAGTAAAAATGAAATGGAAACGAAATCCAGTACTTAGCACTTCTTAGAGGAAGCAGAATCCTCCTCCTACAAGTGCAGTCCACCATACAGAAACACAAGGACCATAACAGAAATATATACAAGTAGCCGCTGCAAACTGCACAGACGTACATTGGTACGTAAGAGGACGTGAAGCTCATTGCTATCTGTATTAGACACTGCAGTAGACTGCGTTTGAAATGTGATGGCACACGCGCGGAAACCAGATTTCGTCTTTCGGCAAAACGGACGAGTGCATTTAAATCGGCGGGGGCGTCAGTTCAGTCGACTACTGGCAGCCGAGGTGTGCGCATCAGCGGTAGTAATGCTGGATACACCGTGTTCCGAGGTAGTGTGAAGAGGACTGGCTACCCACTCCATTCGCCAGTTTCGCCTTCACTTCCCCTCCCGTGCGTCACCGTGTGCCATCACATTTCAACTGGACTATACAAATATTTCATTTGATTACGTCACGACTTTCAAATTCCAGACTTTTAAAATTGTTCTGCAATGACATGAGCAGTGTGTGTGTGTGTGTGTGTGTGTGTGTGTGTGTGTGTGTGTGTGTGTGTGAGTGTGTGTGTGTGTGTGTTTGTGTGTGTGTGTGTGTGTCGGTGACTTTGATTTTACTGACCCAAGTCCGTTAACAGTCTCATGGTAAAGTAGTGATGACGATGTTTCAACTGAGGATGGAGTTGAATTTTTTTTTCTGAAACAAACACCATTAGCCAAATATTTCTGAGATATTCCTTGCTTGCCGGAGCTGGCATACCTCGCTGGTATTTTCATTAAGCTAAACACTTTACACCTGTCAAAGCACAACTGTGCTCACAGCTGAAGGCAAAGTGGACGCAGTGAGGTTGAAACTTGTATCTTGTTACCAACACGTGCAACAAAATCAACTTCATTGTTTCGATAGGATACGAGATTATCTTGACGAACAGGGTAAAATTGTAAAAAAGCAAGCAATCCCATTTCAGGCCTGGACAGATCCTGAGGGTTCCAATAGTTTGAGGCTCCCAGATTTCAAGACATGAAGGTGGTAAGGTTGTCAAACCTACGCACCGGCCGCCTTTACTCCCATGAAGTATTCCTGGTACTCATTTCTGTTAGAGGCTGAGTCGACCCCAGGGCCATAGTGCGGCTTGAAGGTTTATGTCAATGAAAAATTGCAATGACGCCATCGGGAATCGAACACACGACCTTCCGGCTTGTAGCGCAATGCCGCAACCAAATGTGCCACCGTGTGCTCCGGGGTAAAGTTGTACAAAGTTGTAAAACAGTATATAAATGTGCATGTCAGACAATTTCAAAACTCGTTTTTAGGAATATTTCCCAAAAAAAACAGTAGTGAAAATAATTGACTGAGAAGTCCGTTCATTGGTTCATTCTACATAGAAGATGTCTGATTCAAGGAACTGAACGCTTGATACATATTGCGAGTGGCTAAGTTTTAAAGTAAACTTTCCCAGTAAGTTCCTCAGTCAGCTGAACTGAAGAGTATTCCGAGATTATGAAGTGTGCTATTATGAAACTACCCCCCCCCCCTCCGTTTTCAACCGCCTACCTTTGTCAATTTAAATTTTCGAGATAAATTATAACAAAAACTAACTACAGAAATAAGCTGGATTCTGAAGCAGATCTCAGATTGCAGCTGTCGCAGGCTATACAGGATTTGAACTTGGTGTGTCCGTCACAACAGCCTGATCCGTCCGTTATAACAGCCTCATCCGAGAAATTAACATATAATAATTTGTACTGGTTTGTGGATTGGTTAAATTTACGGTACAATTGTAATATAATAACATTTGCCTACAAGCAAAAAATTAAAAAAAAAAGTTGTTTGTATTTGGTGAGGTAAATTCAGTCAAAAACACAACCATCAATATATGGCTAAATGATGGTGTTTTATTAGCAATGGAAAAACTACATGTTTCGGCCTATAGCGGCCATCATCAGGTTCTTACAACTTTCTTGCTAAAAGAGTTTTATATAATATGTCTA
>Ga0131853_10017402_pt1 | contig 13086 bp, 7 predicted proteins | sample TergutLab28metaG_FD_92764 | JGI IMG/M metagenome (GOLD analysis project Ga0131853, IMG submission 92764) | Labiotermes labralis P1 segment gut microbial communities from Petit-Saut dam, French Guiana - Lab288 P1 (version 2) (version 2) | ecosystem: Host-associated > Arthropoda: Insects >...
AACATCATCATCTTCTTTCTTTCAAGGGTTAGGCTTTTGTCCTCTTCTGACTTCACAAAGCGCATCTCTTTCTTGAGCGTCCGACATCTCTTCCATCTTGGAGATTATATTCGAAGACGATCTCCAAAATCGCGATCCATCCGTTCTTAGTGAATGTTCTCCCCAACGCTTCCTGCAGCTGTCAGTATTTGCAGTTATGAGAGTGACGTTTAGTTCTTATCTAGTATCTTCACTGTGGGAGCAATCCGGCGTTGTACAGCCTTTAAAGCGTTCCAGTCCTTTCACTCTCTGTCTCACGTATCAAATGTTCATTTCACACATAACAGTGGTTGTACTGGATAAACGTTAGTGCTATACATACGTACTTTTTTTTTAACTTACAGAATTTGTCCTGCGAACATTTAGTAATGTGATTTGATAAGTTGCACGCCAAATATTAAAATTTTCGATCTGGTTGTTTATCATAACGTTTGACCGTACAGGGTAATTATCTTGGAAAGCCACAGATTTAGCTTACTTAATGGATACTCTTCTATATATATATATATATATATATATATACACACACACACATAGATACATATATATATATATATGTGTGTGTGTGTGTGTGCATACACATTCGGCAATGCACAAAGTAAACACGACAGGTGCATCGTCATAAAAGTTCTATTGAAGTGTGTGTGATGCTGCGTCGTGCATCTTGATGAACAAGAATGTCTAATGTTTGTACCTCTACTACGTGCTGCTGGCAGTAATGTTCGAAATACTGGCACATTATGGTGAAGAAGAAGCCACAAAGTAATCCTCATTTGAAGTGCGAGAGGGGGGCTACAGACGGTTTTAACAAGAATTAGAGTTGCCCGTCTTTGGCATTAGGCTTCAGTTCAGAAGGATTACGCTGGTTTGAACGCGTACTCAGAATGATTCAAGACAGGCTGTCTAAGATGTTAGTAAATCAAGAAAAAGAAGAGTAACTAGAAGACCCAAAAAAGATGGTTCCGACAACGAGAGAATGTAACAGAACCTCAATTAAAACCATGAAGTTCATGACCGTAAAAATCAGTGGAACTCAAAATTATAATTTCGGATTAAATAGGTCCTTGTAGCTGCAACTTAGCGTGTCATCATTTTGTGAGCGGAGGACAGTTCGTCAGGACACACAGTGTAGTGGACAGCTGACAGGAGGTAATCTTTCAGCGTGGGGAGGATGAGTTCCTAGCGGAAGAAATTAATCAGCTGTCTTTGTTTTCATACACTGGATGTTTTCTAACATCTAAACTACAACACATTTGTTCGAAAAAATTATTCTCCTTCTTTCTTCTACAAAAAAATGACTAGCCCTGAACATTGGAAACAGGTACTATGAGTCATCAGTCAAAAGTGTCTAAATAATTGAACAGAAACAGCTTCCGATATTCTGCCTGATTATTACAAAAGTTCAACGAAATATGCCGCCTACAGCAGTTTTTTTTTTAACTGCGTTCTTCTCAACCCCGGGTTTCGGCGAAGGCATGTCCCAGGTTCCACGAAAATCTCATCAAACTTGGGCATGTTTATGCCGTCCTAATTATTTTTGCATAGTTGCTTCTATAATAATATTCAACTGTGAATATTTGGTAATATTAAACATCTATTGCTGCTGAAAGTGAAAGTAAGTTACCGCATTGTACGTGATGGTAAAGAGCACAGAATGGGTGAAAAACTTCTTAAGTTCCGTGCACCTGATTTGGCTGCATGTATGAGAGACGAGGAATTCGCCAGGAAAATTCAGTTAGTGCTCTCAGCCGACAATAGGAATCTGACAAACATCCAAGATTGTGTAGCAATTGTGCTGGATGAAACAGTTCAAAGACTTGGTTTCGGTGAATCTTTCACGGTTCAAATAGGCGACAACGCAGATGTTATTAATCTCGCTGTTCTATTTGTTTTGGACCCGTAGGTTTACGACGGTGAATTTAAAGATCTGTTACCGTGCAAATGAACTAAAGCATAAACAAGCGAGGACATTTTTTGAGACTTTATATCATTTTTTATAAGTAACCAGATTGACTGCAAAAAATGCACTGATATTTGCTTTGACGGAGCGAAGTCAATGACAGCAAAACATGTAGGGTTTGTGGCTCATACAATGATTGTAAAGATAAAGCAGTCCCGTTACAGGCCTGGAGTGGCCCAGAGGATTCCAGAAAGTTGAGGTTCCCAAATTTCATGACAACGGCACAGGATGGTGGTAAGGTTGTCAGCCCTATGCACTGGCCGCCTTTACCCCAGGAAATGCTCCTGGTACTCATTTCTGTTAGATGCTGAGTCGACCCCAGGGCCATAGTGCGATCGGAAGAATTTTATGTCAATGAAAAATTCCAATGACACCAGCCGGGATCGAACCAGCGACTTTCCGATTTTTAGCACAACACCTTAACCACTGTGCCACCGCGGTCTCCCCATACAATGATAGTACCCATAATATGTGCAAGCGGCCACTGCATTTTGCAGACATGCTTGGCAGTTAAAGAAGACGAAAAAGTCATTGATTTCTGCATCAAACATTGCAGCACAAACTGTTAACTATGTTAAGGCAAACCTTATAATTCCAGTCTAGTTCAGATACTCTGCAATGACAAAGGAAATAAGTGCGAAGCGTTGATTTTGCATACCGAATTTCGCTGGCTCTCTCGAGCTAAGCAGTTGTTGACAGTGTTTCAGGTGATTGAAGAACTTTTAGTATTTTTGTCTGAAAAAGACACCCTTAGCCAGCTACTTCTGAAACGTTCCTTGGCTGCAGCAGCTGGCGTGCTTAGGTGATATTTTCAATAAGTTAGAGGAGTCAGCTTGTCAGTGGAGGGCTGCAGCACAACCGCACCTAGGCTGAGGACAAAGGGGTTGCTGTGACGTTAAGAGATAAGATTTTAATTTTAATTACAATCAACAAGATGAAACTATTTTGATTTATTTATTTATAAAACCCTCTACATGTTTCAGGCGGTTCCTGCGCCCATCATCAGGAGCACATAACTGTACCCACAGCTTCAGGTATTTTCAACCAGTGCTGCTACAGGCTGGTATCGTGGATGAGCCACGATACCAGCCAAGGTGAGAGGGAACTCCCAACCTGCACACCGGACGGTCACTTACAGAGAATACTACACCAGATGCTGTATTAATACAATTTGACCTCCTGATGATGAGCACAGAGTTGCTTGAAACATGTAGAGGATTATAATAATAATAAACGTTTTATATAACGTAATTGTGCATCAATTTAGTCATTTACCGAGAGTCGTAGCAGGATGCACGGTCAGCAAAACATGAAAAGTTACTGTTTCTTCTGAGAGAGACATAAAAAACACATAAATGTAATGTAATAACCATGTACAATTTGTTAATGTTAAACTTGGTCGTACGTAAAGTAATCGGTAGGCTTTAAAAGGTTAAACTTACAGTGAAGTTTTATATTTACTTTACACATCTACAAAAAAAAAACCCGTACGTTTACATTCATCTTTCGTAACTTTGCCTATATTTCCAACTCAAAAACAGGGACGGAGTTCCCTGAAGTATTGCAGTCTGGGCAAGAGTTCCACACACAAAACAGTTCGCAAAGCACTAGTCTACGGTACTGCAACTGTGACGCAACTCAGTCCAAAACGTTCAGAAATGTACTCAACTTTTCACACTTCCACTTGTGGACATTGCGTTACATATTTAATCAGTTACCACGATTTGTCAGAATGTAATTTATGTTTATGGGTTACTCTATTTTACCTACAATTACCGTTAAACTGTAAGAGTGGTCTCCAAACAACCAATATCTGTGGAACCCTTGAAACTAAGTCCGAATTTTCGCGGAACTCCTGCTTAGTAAAAATATAATTTTCGGGCCGAGAAATGAAATAAACTTTCTAAAGTGTAATATTTTTGGAATAAAAGATTTATGGAAATTTACGAAAAACAAAATCCTATTATCGGTTAAGTACAATGAAAATAAACACAACGACCATTATGCACAAAAAAATTGGGAGGAAAATAAAATTTCAATCGAAATTTACCAAAATTAACTTCAAAAATTTCATGATGAAGGAAATCTTGTTGAGGAAAACCTCCATACTGCCGGCGAAACAGTACCGTTCCGTGGAATACAGTTTGAAAACAACTTCGATACATCAACGATACCTTTATTTTCTGGTCTAGTCAGAAGCAATGCACGTAGTACAGCCTGTGTGGCACGCAGGAAATGCTGATTTAAGTAACACTTTTAAAATTAACTACTCAACCCAAAGCACAGCTTAGGCATGCTTTAACCTAAACGTAAATGGGGCCATTATGTTTTAAAAGGCATTCAGTTCCAGCACACAAATCTTACGTTAATTACGAAACTATTTTATGTTTCATGCTAAAAACATCGTTTTCAGGAGATAGCTCTTACATGTATCACTTATACTTCATAGCTCATTAAGCAAATAATCGTTCATATAAAATGTGTTTACTTTGTGATACTGGAACAGTCGTTGCTGTTGGCTCTGCAAGACAATCGTTACGAATGTTCCTTTCCGCACTTTACAGCGATGCACGAAGTATCAGTTAGGTCAATCAACAATTCGCCTGATACAACATGGACATTAAAGGCAGCTGTACTTAAAATTCCGGAATAAAGCAAAACGTGCGCCCCACTGTAATGTATCTTCTGTTAATATACGGAGGCGAGCAGCAAATAACAAATTCACTCCGTCTGTATATACGCCTCAAACGTAAGGAAACAGTCAGGAACAAGCGCCCAGCAGACAACTTAAGTATTACAGATTGCTGGACATTCAGCGGATGTTGTATTGTGGAAAAGGAAATAAGTGATCTGTCTTCTGTAACGATCACCCAACTGGTAGATAGGCTACGGCTAAAATGAACTGTACAGGTCTCGACAAAATGCTATGGGACGAACCCAGAACGCGATAACATTCTGACGGAAAATTTATACACATTCAAAATAATGAAACGTTTAATTAACCAATAATTTATTATGTAACCTCACTGCTGCATGCAATGTTAAGCAGTTAAAGTAAGCAGTAGTCAGAAAATCTAACATTTCTTCTACTTCTTCTTAGTCTTGACCTCTTTCTAGCCACACACTGCGTATGTCGAAGCTACTTTTTCACTGAATCACAATCAATGACACGAAAGCGCTCGGTTGGACTCCTCTGGACGAGGGATCGGCCCGTCGCTGAGACCTATACCTAACAACACACAAAAGTCACAAGAGAAAGACATCCATGCGCTGGCGGGATTCGAGTCCGCAGACCCAGCAAACGAAGGGCCGCAGATCGACGCTTTATACCGCACGGCCACTGGGATCGGCCAAATTTGCAACCAGCAACTCTACAATAAATAACTCCATGGATAGCAGTCCTGCTTCAGAAGCTAACGGTCGCCCAGCAAGTCAAGGAATTCGCCACATTTTGTGCAACACGACGGTTCTTTGCGATTTCTCTACGCGCTGTCACCAGTCTCTCTCCTGAACCAAACACACCCAGCTCACAACCGTCAATACAGCTTCCTTAATACACGTATCAGTAACAGCCTGCTATCTGCAACTATAGTCTTTGATGTGTTTTTTAATATTTACCGACCAAAACACCGCATTGTTTCTCATCTTGTAGCAGTTTTTGATATCATAATAAAAGTGTTGTTTTGGACGACATATTTGCCTTCTTTTATAACCTCTTATTGTGTTGGTATTGTGTTTACAAATTTGTACATTCTTTCGGTGAAGAAATAAGCGATTTTTGGTTTCGTTGTGGGAGTTTTTCTCCCAGGTATTTTAAGCTTTTTTCTGAGAACTTTTAAGTTGGTCAGTCAAAGAAAGTAGAAATCTTTCGTTGTCCGACCGGTCACTAGAAGGAAGGTGCCGGAGGTGTCGCCCTGGAGAGTGAGGGGTAGAACTGCAAAGGGGTGGATTTAGGGAGGAATGTAGTGCTTGGAGGAGAAATCAGTAGGCTGTGCCAAGACTGATGTGAGTGATTGTTAAGAAAAACATTTGGTGTCAACGAATCAGCTAAAATTACTAAAAAAGTGATATAAATAAGTCAGCTACAATTACGAAAAAAGAATATCAATAAGTCAGCTAAAATTAAGAAAAGAGACATCAATAAATCAGCTAAAATTACAAAAAAAGTGATGTCAATAAGTAAGTTAAAATTACAAGACACTTGAGAAATCTCATGCTACCGAGCAGTCAGCCGGCTGTAACCTCTTCCTCTGCCTTATATTCTCCCTGAAGACAGCCAGATGTTCGCAGAAACGTTGAAACTCTTTCGGCGTACGAGGCTACACCCAGGAAGTTGAAGATACATGTCAGTTCCGACACACAAGCTACACTTCACAGTTCATGCACGTTATTTATGCTTCGAATTACCACAAGCATTTCCTGAACAACTCCCACTCTCTTCAAACTACACACCTGTACGTCATAAACTTTATGAAGGATACTTCACACGAAATGATTTATATTACAGACAAAGGCTGCACGCACACACACAAACACACACACACACACACACACATATATATATATATATATATATATATGTCCACATTCTAATAAATTCAGAATCATGAAACTCTATAAAGAGATGTAATTAAAACTCTAAATTTTCGCAACAAATTTTAGAAAATAATCATTCATCCAGGGCAATGGAAGACATAATGAAAATCGTATTCGAGGACAAGAATGGACGACATCTAGATACAGTGGAGAGGTTTTAATTTTATAAAGAGAAAACGCAGGAAAATCAAAGGATATCATACTGTAACGGATACCGTGATAAAAACAGAAGATCTTTTGCACCCTATAAACCTTCCACCCTTCGTGAAGTTGCGGTAGTCCACTTTAAACAACAGAAAATCTAGCACGCACGGGTTGCACCGATACGCTTCGCAAACTGCGAAAACCCACTAAATTTCTGTTCGATCATCACTACACCGTAAGTAACAGGTTTGTATATCAATATCATTGGTAATAAAAACATCCGTCATAACATAATATGTCGATTACTTTGCTGATTCAAAGTTCCTTTCCTAATTCCTGCCTTCCGAAAGTAGCAGTTACCTGTTATGTATTGAAAAACTTTCAGAAACATTCCAAAATAATGAAGAACACATCCGGGACGTTACTAACGCTACACTGAGCAACTGCAGATCTTGTTTTACACCTGCAACGTATTTCTGCTACACAAGTAAATCGCGCAGTAACCTGTTTAACTAGCAGCACTTCGGAAGATCGGTAGCACAGTGGTTAAGTTGCTGTGATACAAATCGGAAGGTCGCTGGTTCGATCTCAGATGGTGTCATTGAATTTTTCCTTGACATAAAATACTTCCGATCGCACTATGGCCCTGGGGTCGACTCAGTCTCTAACAGAAATGAGTACCATGAGTATTTCCTGGGGGTAAAGCCGGCCGGTGCGTAAGAATGACAACCTACCACCATCCTGCGCCGTTGTCACGAAATTTGGGAAAATTAACTTCCTGGAAACCTCTGGGTCCCTCCGGGCATGTAACGGGACTGCTTTACCTTTTTACATCGGGAGATACCCGCAGTATACACGTACACAAAGCACTAGCATTTTAAATACACGTCTGTAAAAACTCTTACACTTGACATTCTACAAATATTATTTCTAGTTTTATAAATTACGTTTACTTGGTATTTTTTTTAACATTGTTAAAAACAGCTGTACAGATTTTTAAACATCCTTAGGCCTCTTATAATTAGACAACACCCATATGCTTTATATACATTTCAATGTGCATTTAATGAAAAAGGTGGAGATCTCCAACATTACGGTACGTAGTTTCAGTATGCATTTTCGTGTTCTTGCACAATGGTCTGATGATGGTCCATACACACGGCCGAAATTAGTCCCAAGTAATATACCACTGCAAAGCAACGTGTTGCCATTATGACTAATAACAGACATCTGTAAAGATAGTTTTAGTTTTCATGTACCTGTACAGGATACAAAGACTGCAGTTTTGTACAATGCAGTCTCCCACACACTCAATGTTTCGGATAAATCAGTTGCTTCTATCTTCAGAGTATAAGACTGAGGCGTATTAAATTGTAATATTATATCGAAGTTTTAGAAATAAGATAATTCCAAACTTAACCCTTTAAACGCTGAATTAAATCCCATCTGCCATCTGCTGGCATTATTAGGAGCTCACCATATTCTCTACGTTAGCAGAATAAGGGTTAATACCAGGCTCTGAATATTTCGGCTTGCTTTAACAGCATTTTGTTTAATGATTATACTTCTTTAGCCCTTTAAATGACCAGTTAAATCCCTTCTGACATCTGCTGGCATTATTAGGAGCTCACCATATTCTCCACGTTAGCAGGATAAGGGTTAATGTCAGCATGCATTTACTGAATTTAATCTTCTCTTTAATTTCTTAGTGAATACAAACATTTTTTAATATATTCCATTATTTTGCAACGGGTGTGTCAAAGAGCGCTAGTGCACTAGGTTCAGTTGTTACTTGTGCACCTCCAACTTCCAATTCAATAATCCCGGATTTCCATAGACAATAAAAGCCTTCCGCCTACTCACAAAAACCAAGCAAACGTATCTGTTTGATATCAAAGCTAGCGCAATTTTTCCTTTCTACGCGACACCTCAGAACAATAGTAAGAAAAGGGAAGGGTGAAAAGTTGGAACCGTGGTGTCTGTAATTCGATTTGTGGCTTGTGAGTCCCGAAGCAGTGCGCCGGTACACCAAACAAGAGATGAAAACCGTTTGGAGGGCATTAAAGTAACAAGATCAAAGTCTTTTTTCCAAGGCGTCGACCAACCAAGCACTTCCCTAAACAGTGTTCCAACCCCTTTTCGTAACACAATCTCTGTGCGAATCCTATATCCCCGCCTTGGGCCGCATTGCACGTTAACTGCCTCTGACACTCTACTGCTTTTGCATTACATAAACATTTCCGAAGTTTAGATATTCCTAAGTCTTTTCCCTCCGAGTACGAAGCCTCGGTACTAAAAATATATCCCACACGTGACATTTTTAAAGTAATTATTTGCCAAGTACATGCCTATACCGCACGAGTGGGGGTTCAGGATGGTGCGTTTACTTATATTAATGACGCAAGTATTGCTGTCCATGTTCTTCTTTTTAACATCAGGCTTAATGAGAGATAACACACAAGTCATTAACAGAAGGGACTTGGTAAAGAAGAGTAATTCATAATTAACGGACGACGTAGTAACAGCCTACGCGTTACTTTGTGAATATTAAAGGTAAAGCAGTCCCGTTACAGGCCTGGAGTGTCCCAGAGAGTTCCAGGAAATTAAGGTTCCCAGATTTCACGACAACGACACAGGATGGTGGTAAGGTTGTAAGCCTTACGCACCGGCCGCCATTTCTATTAGAGGCTGAGTCGCCCCCAGGGCCATAGTCCGATCGGAAGGATTTTATGTTAATGAAAAATCCCAAAGATACCAGCTGGTATCGAACCAGCGACCTTCCGATTTGTAGCACAGCACCGTAACCACTGTGCCACCGCGGCCACCCACTTTGTGCACATTATTTCTTAAAATTCCGTAATTCAGAGCAGACTAAATTTGGGTAATGCCTGCTACCATTCATTTCAGGAAATTTTGTCCTAATCTTTCATTCCTAAAACCGTGACGATTGAAATACATAAAGGTACAATAACATATGACGTCCTGAGGTAGTGCGAAACTTGGTATCTCACACTGAGTGTGTCTGACACAAGTATGCTCAGGGGAATATTCGGACCAAACAGTGTGAAGATAACTATGTAATGGGGAAGTCTGTATAATGAGATGTCTCGTAACTTGTATACCATAACGTACTCTAAGGGTTACAAACGTCACTGAATTACGAGATTCGTGAGGCAAACAATAAGTACTGCGGAGGCGAAAAATGAATAGAAAGCATTAGTAGGAAGAACTGGAAGATAGGAACAAATGCAGGGATGGGAGGAAAATGTTAATTTGGATCCAAGACAAATACATTGCCGAATACAAGAAATAGATTCATAAGGACAGAGGTTGGATCGTGCTTTATTCATTGGGCCCAAGCAAGGATAAATCTGTTTTCTTTCTTAACTGGGGTGGACGAGACGGCCGGTTTCCAAAGCGTAATATTTCTATAATTCTGTATTTCAAAAGAAACTGGGTAAATTCCGACTGGAGTTCAATAATAATAATAATAATAATAAATTACAATTTAAATCAATTTCATGTTAAGTGTCATAGGCATATTCCCATGCGAGTAAATTCCGAAAACCATCATCCGTAATTAAATTTTCCACACAAAACTACAAATCTGTGGCACTATGTACTACAAGAAACAAAATTTCATAAAAGAGTAATTTGTCTTGACTTCAGCAAATTTTGTCCATACAAAAAAAAAACACCTTCATCTACAAAATTCTGGTTACTTAAAACGCTACGTGCCGATCCCACTTGCCACGTTGTCTAAGGCCTACGTCTTCGGCCGCTCGCCGGATGAGATTGCATGGGGGCATGGACGTCTGTCTCTTGTGGGTAGAGGTCTCTTAGACGGGCTGATCACTCGTCCAGAGGAATCCTACCAATGTGGTGCGTCGTTTTGTGTGTGATCTAGAAACCTTAAGAATGATGAGTCCATGGGCCGCGTTGGACTACAGCACCACGGGAGCAAAAAAGTTAGGTGCGGTTCTTACTAAGTACATACTTAAGCTTTGTTGAAACTTCTGTAACTATTTACAGTTGACACAGTGTTATATTTCAGAGAACCTCATACTACAGCCTTGCCACGTGTTTTATAAAAACCACTTAGAAAGTAGAAAACTTAAGGTTGCGAGTCGTACTTGTCATTAAGCATAAGGCAACTAGTGCTTTGCGGCAAGTACATAATTGTAAATTGGAATACGGTTTCAAAAATTGTTAATTATGAAGGGTTGATTAATAAATGTAAACAGAAGTGACTGCTGTGCCTTCTGTGAACGAGATTAAAATCATTATTACGTGAAGATGAAACTACTGTCTGAAGACATAAAGCGTGAGAACCTTCAAAAGGCTTTCTCTACAAAGCCTATAGAAACCTGAGCATAATAATTCAAAACTCGACCAGTTTGTTCTTGTTCATCACAGAGCGGAAATTCACATGTTGCACATCGGCCAAAAAAAAATACAGACAAGTGCACGTAATCCTCACAAACAAACAAGTAAATGTCTCGCAAAAAATGGACGGGAATTTTCTCGGGAAAATTATACAGATTTTATGTTTCTTGTGATACGAAGAACCAAGGTAGTGTTTTCTCTTGCAGACAGCCACACAGCAAACTTTGTCGTGAATAAGAATGTTGTTTATTCTAGTCTATGTTGTTTACACTATTGCATTTTTATTTTTCTAATGCTTTACTTGATAAAGCTGTCGGTAGTGCAGATTCCTGCAACATGCGACGTAGAATGTTAGATAAGTATATAATAATGAAGTGAAGACGACGTTTTAGGTAACGGTCTTAGCCTGTCTGAACATCTACCAAACACTTGCCCGGATTAACAAGAAGTACGACAACCTCAGTGAAGATAAGGCGGTTCCCGTGCCTGGATTTGAACTTGGGATTTTCAGAATAAGTAGCAAAGGTTTCAACACTCGACCTGTAGAATAAAATACGCTGTAGAATGTTCGCTACTGACTGTAGGCCGACAAGTCTCAGACATTCCTTGGGGGTCTCTCGACTTTCATACAATATTAGAACATTCTTTGAAGACGAAAACGGGATACATTATCGTAGCTTGTGCTGGAGGCGTTTGGGGTGGAGACAACACGACACTAATAAAGAGAGAAAGAGTACATGGCCAAAACACTCCATAAAACAGTAAATGTCACCTCTTAGGAGAACACTGCTGTGCAAATTAACAGTGTTATTTATCGCAATCTATAGTAATTCAACTGAATCTTAGCACCTGAACAACTTAATGCACAAATTCTTGTTTTATAATAAGTTTATTATATTCCTCTACATGTTTCGAGCACTGTTATGCTCTTCATCAGGATGTCAAATTGTATTATACAGCATCTGTTATCGTTACACTCTGTAGGTGGCCGTCCGGTGCGCATGTTGAGAGACGTCAATTGCTAAGATTATACTGAGATGCTCGGTCAGCAAAACATCAAAATACTTCAGCTAAAGTTTATATTTCCCGAGCTATAAATTATCACGTAAAATTCATAGTAATGAACATTTAGAATTAAAACATAAGGGTGTATTAATTTCTTTCAAAGCTAGTTGTCATTTACAGTTTTAACCATTACAGACTTTTTGGTTGCGACGTTTTAAATGGTACGATATTACATCAGTATCATATCGGACACTGTATACTGTCTGCGCTATAGGCTACATAGCAACAAACGTAGGACAGGTACACCAGTTTTCCTCTAAACGTCAGGGAGAGCTCTCTAAATTTTCAATACCTTCAAACAAAGAATGACTAAAATTAAATAAAATCAAATACAGATAATAACGTTTGTCTAACACATTAACCTTTAACCCTTCCTTTATTGTCCCCTTATGTTGTGACGTTATTCTCTGTACGCTTCACGTTGGCGTCAGTCTTAAAATTACGTAAAGTAACAGGCAGAGTCAAAAAGTAAAGTAATTTTATTAATTACTTCGAGTAAAACAAACTGTGACAAACGTCACATATGTTACTTCTCAACAAAATCTCTCCATTTTGTAACGTAAGCAATGCGTGTTGAACATCATACTAACTGGCAATTCTTCCTCCAGGCAGGGCTTTTTTAGTGATCCAAACATGTGATAATCCAATGGAGCTAAGTCCGGACTATAGTGCGGTGGAACTTCAGCAGCCTGATAGTTGCAGCGGTAGCTGCTGACGAGTGCGGACGCGCCTCTGTGCCATTTAGTGTTCACCATATCACGCTAACATTTTCCTATAATCTTATGCGTATTGGACCGTGCATCATCTTGATATTTGAATAAAGGTTGACCAACTAGATGACACTTGCTTTATTATATATTGCTCAACATGTTTCAGACGTTAATACGTCCATCTTC
>Ga0131853_10017408_pt1 | contig 13084 bp, 9 predicted proteins | sample TergutLab28metaG_FD_92764 | JGI IMG/M metagenome (GOLD analysis project Ga0131853, IMG submission 92764) | Labiotermes labralis P1 segment gut microbial communities from Petit-Saut dam, French Guiana - Lab288 P1 (version 2) (version 2) | ecosystem: Host-associated > Arthropoda: Insects >...
ACGCCTACCATCCAGTTCAGTTTGTACCACGCCTACCATCCAGTTCAGTTTGTATCACGCCTACCATCCAGTTCAGTTTGTACCACGCCTACCATCCAGTTCAGTTTGTATCACGCCTACCATACAGTTCAGTTTGTACCACGCCTACCATCCAGTTCAGTTTGTATCACGCCTACCATCCCGTTCAGTGTGTACCACGCCTACCATCAAGTTCAGTTTGTACAACGCCTTCCATCCAGTTCCTGCACAACACTAACCAGACAGAACACAACAGAACATTGCTGAATCAACTCACATGCACAAGACACATCTGCACTTCAGCGCACCGTACTTCTGCCGGCAATACAGTGCCACAAGATCACAGTCGTGCTCCCTAGTCTGCTACAGTAGGCCTACCTTGCCATCACCAGCAGTTCCGCCCTTCTCGAAGTTGCTTAGGAACTTTTTGAGGATCTCTTCCTCAGTCTCTTCGCCGCTGATGTAGCGCGGATGGTGCTTCACCGAGTACACCCCTTTGAGGTCGTCCAACAGGATGACACCATCTCCCGTGTTGTCCATCTTCTTGAAGGCCTCGTCAATCACTTTGAGACGGGAGGCCGACATCGGTGGCTGCATCAGAGGCGATGTCATGGGATTAGCTGGAGGGAGGGCCTGACTGACGGTAGAGCTCTGGGCGGGCATGGCGAACATTGTACCTTCCCTCACCGATCTGGCCACGGTAATGTGTGGACTGGCGGGGGAGGGAGGGCACAGTGTTAGCCATGCCCGCCCAAAACTCAGTTAATCTACAGCGTCATTCTGCTTATCTGTAGCTGCTGTTCAGTTTGTCTCACCGAGCGGCCTGACCAGATGGCTGGTGCGACTGCTGCTGGTTAGAAAATTCACACGGTCAAACCTCGGCCGGAGAACGGCTAACGTGGATGAGGGCTTTCATGCTTATCCTCAATCCTTCCAGGCAAATTAGGCCACGACCGCTTCCTTCCAAATCCTTGCCAATTCATTACTCACTAGTCATGCTACCATTGGACGCTAAACGTCTGAGCTACCGACGCTATCATTACATTAACCCTTTAAACGCCGAGTTATATCCCATCTGCCATCTGGTGGCATTATTAGGAGCTCACTATATTTTCCACGTACGCGGGTTAAGGGTTAACATCTACATTTGATAATACTCTTGTGATTTAGTGGGTGACTGAGTCACACCCGGGTTTCCATGGAAACTACTCACAACCATTTCCATAGAATCGGCTCACGCTTGTTTCCATGGAAAGAGCTTCGATAGTGAGACCAATTTCCATAGTAAAAACTGTGAGTGAGTGAGTCACGTCCGCTCCAATGCAAACCTCCCACACCAATTTCCATAGTAGTACTGACTCAGCCGATAAATACTCTATTCTAAACTTGACATCATGAGTGCAGGCCACTTACCCTGACAGCAACCAGCAGGCCACTTACCCTAACGGCAACCAGCAGGCCACTTACTCTAATAGTAACCAGCAGGCCACTTACTCTAATAGCAACCAGGAACTCGTCCATATTTATGCTGCCACTTCCGTCTGTGTCGAAGCGGTTGAAGAGTTCCTGGATCTCTTCGCCCGTGAGTTCCATGCCTGCCTCCTTCATCCCTTCGCTGAATTCTGCAAAATTCAGCGCCTTGCTGCCATCGTCGTCGATGTTTCTGAAAAACCTGAAGACAGTTCTCAATTATACAGGGTCTTGCTGTGTCTGAACCTTATCATTTAACACTTCCTGTCGGTTCGTTGAAGATAGTTTTTAAAAGAACGGTCCCTATTTTATCTGACCCATATCGTTGGTCACTTACTGTCGTCTCGCTTTTCACTATTAACTGGTCCCCGACTCGCGGCGAATCGCAATAGCGGCGGGAAATAATTTACGATTTGGGTCACGTAAAATAATGACCCTGTATCATTGCGGTAGGTCACGAGTCAGGGCTGGTGTACGGGTCACAAGTAAGCGACGGCAGTTTGGAAAACGTTCGAAAGCAGTTTCAAGCGGAGGTAGCTCAGTCAGTGTAGTGACTAGATTACGGACTGAACAGTACGGGGTCCGAATCCCGGCAGGAAAAAAAAAATTTCTTTTCTCCGAGACGTCCTGATCGGCTCTGGGTCAATCCCATCGGGGGGTTCTTTCAACAAGGAAAAAGCGGCCGGAACGTGAAATTTACCATTCACCTACATCCAGTGCCGAAATTAAGAATGAGTGGAGCCATACCCCCACTCTTCCCATACGCCTTCATAGGGTGCCCAGAGACACCTTTACCTTCACCGGAGATAATTTCACAGGTTATATTATTGCAAGCTGGACCCATACGAAGAATGCATTTATCGATTCGTGTAAGGACCCTGTCAGCTGCTCTGACTGTACACTTCTGAAATCGACCATGCTCGATGCTCAACTGTTTCTTCGACTTCAGCCGGTACCTCACAGAGAACACCGACGGTCTTCATGGTACAGTAGTGTCTTCTTGTTGTCAGATTGTAACTAAAGTCGGTGTCACATTTTGAATAGAACTTCCAAATTTGAATCTTGAAGAAACTCGGTTGAGTGGGCGTGGCTCTGATGTGTGTGGTGTGGTGTGTGTGGACGGAGCGGAATAAAGAACTGGAAGGAATGTGGACGGAAACGACCGAGGTCTAATTTGTTATGGCATACCGTTCCGACATCTTAATGGAAGGGATGAGGAAATCCATGATACTAAATCCCCGCCGGGTGTGCTTCCCCACAATTCTAGCACAGTTCCATCAGCTATTCATACACGTGACAACAACAGTAAAAACTCTTCCTCCAACTAAATATTTGCGTACGTCTGTATGCACAGCTCTCAGCCATCACTGTTAGCTTCCGGGGGCGCGCGCGGGTTAGTGCGGGTTTATTACGATCAATGTTCCCTTTTGCGCGTTGGTTCTAGCCATATCCTAGCAACGGTTCTAGTTCGGGTTTTCCCGCAATATGGATATTCCACACACACACAAACACACACATACAGGTCTACCAACAACTTTGAACACAATTCTCGAGTTTTCTTCAAAAATCAATACTTTTTGTTTATTGGAACGTTTTCCTGTAGGTACAAGAAGTGACGGAAGGACGGACCCTAAATTATAGGCTTCATTACTGTGGTCCCGTTTTAGACCTCAAAGTGCCGAATAACTTATAGCGACAGTGTGGGCCACGTGATTGAACTGGGCGATCGGTGGGGAAGGTGGCCGGCCAGAATACACACCGCTTGGCGTTTTGTGTGTAACGGTCGGTCATTATTGATCAGGAGACGAAACGGGCGAGAAAAAGTCTTCTACGAAAATCAATAGCAAAAGTGGCGCAGCGATACCTAAAATAATCCACAGGGCATTCGTGTCCCCTGGCAACGAGTGTGCAACACCATTACAATAGCTCAAACGTTAGAACTAAATGGTGTTGCCAACTTAACATTTGAACTGTAAGTCTGCACTTGGGAGACCCTGAACTGCTTCAGGCGCGTTCGAAAAGCGGCTGTTAACTTCGTCTTGTCTGTCCGTCTGTCTGTCTGTTGTTACAGATGGAAAGGCGCGAATTCCACCGTATGGATTTTCGCGAAATTTCACACATGGAGCCGTCTGCACAGCCAGATCTACTTTAATATCACACAAGAATAACAGACACTTTGCGTGAAGACGTATTACAATAATGTGACCGGCCTGTATAACGGAGACGTTCTCTGTGAGGTACGACCTGGGACCGAAAAATCACCGTGCGATGTAAACGTAACAATTTGTTGCTGGTGACAGTAAATGAACTGAATAGCCTTGACAGATGAATACTTCAAGGAGTTTGGCTGAAACTTCTGACAGCAGTTTGATTATAAAATGGCGTCCGTTGTATTGTGTCCCTCAGCACGACAGCTGTATGCTGAGAAACGCCATAAAAGGTACGCCCTGTACAAGTGCATGAAGGTGAGTCGGCTTCTGAAAAAGGCTCTCCACTGTGCCAATGGCATGCAGTTATGATTCATGGCAACAAGCGGTTTGTGTGAGTCACATCACAGTGACTGTCTCCATACACATAACTGTAGTACTGGTCTCCCTCGGGAGGGAACAGATTCCCGCGCCAAATCGCCAACGCCAATAAATGCTGCAGGGTGTTGCCTGATAGCCTGACTCACCCTTCTGGCGCCTAGAATTTGGTAGTCGCTACCAGATCTTTGGAAAATTTGTGCACCCCTGGTTTGTAAAGGATAAGCAATGTTTCTCTTGGGGGTGAGAACCGATGAATTTCATACAACGTATATACAGTTCCAGTAACGTATGTGTCAGGGCGTGGTTACAGCTGGTGTTGATAAAACGCTGCAGGAAGCAGATGGTGGGAATCCGCAAGTGGCAGTGCAAGACAGTGCACAGGGACAGAACATTATGCGTACTGTAGCGGGCTGGGGGTTGGGTAATGTGAGGAACTGCGTCACACACAAAAAGTATAATACATAAGGAAGTAAGTAAATAAATAAATACAAACGTCACATATGCTGCACAGAACACAGTATTGCGGTGTCGTATAGAGCTGTTATCGGCCTGTCACATTACTTACAGGGTTCTGCCGCCACCCGCAAGTCCCCTGCAATTTGTTACTGCAGACCGTCTCCGGCACTGCTGACGGTTGACCTGCAGAGTAGCTTAGAGGCGGGTTGTTGTGAACGGGTTTTAACAAGGAAGTGGGGACTTTCTGGGGCACTTGGTGAGCTGAATTCATCAGAAGGCGTTACTTAATCCTTGAAGGCTCAGTGGTCACTATATGTACCCCAGTTTAACATTCACATGGTGTATGTTCTGTTCCCTTCGGGTTTGTAACCAAGACGGTGTGTTCGCTGCGCGGTACGGAGGTTATCTTGATGTAATTCAGGCTAATTTTTGTATGTAAGTTCAGGCCGTGCCATGGCTCAGGCGGTTAGTTGCCGGACTTTCACCGCGAAGGCGACCTCCCAGTGAACCAGGATTGTGTCCGATGTTATAAATATTGCCTCCAGATACAGGAACTCTCTACATAGTAGATGTGTGGGATTCCGCGGACAAATAGTCCGACCATGGCATGGGGGTGGCATGTGAATGGTGGGGACATTTTTTGTGTTTCGTACTAGTGACATAGAATCATGTACTTTCCTCAGCTGATGCAAATACTGGCTATCTCGATGCAAACGGGACTCAGACCAATAATGGATCCGGAGGGTGCTACTGTAGTCATCAGTAGTACTGGAATAATATTAACACGATCCCCTTTCCCATTGTCAGCATTGTATCTTAGTCAAATTCTCTGATATCATGTATATTGAAACTATGTGCTACTGTACAATAGGCATACATGAATAAAACAAGAAAAAGAAATCCCAGGCCAGGTCATGTGAGATTTATTGTTTTTCTCCCAGTACTTAGGTTTCCTCCACCGATTTACGACACTCATTTTCATCCGTATGTTGCTCCTAGCAGAAGGACGAAGGGGTGAAGCGTGGGGAACCTTCCAAAAGGCTATCTCTTTCGGAAATTGGGGGAAGTTGCATTGAAAGGACTAAGTGAATTTGGCAACTTATTCGTCCACAGTAGCGGTTCGATGACGCTATGTGACAGTTGCTAGTTGTCTGGACTGTATCTACAGGCCAGTATTCAGCAGCGAACGCGACGTTTCGGAGGGTGCATCTCTTCGGCTCCCCACTACGTGCAAGTCCAGCCACACGCCAGTTTGACACAGTAATGTTGGCAAACCTCGTCAGAGTATAGATACATACAAATGCTCGGACGGCACATCAAATATTACAGGAATGTGGTCGAGGGCAGGCGTTTTGACCGAACGCATCTACCAACGAAGATGACACAGCGGGACCGAGTTCAGATCCCATCCACGGAACACGCGAGTTCCGTTATCGAGCGCCACTACCCTATGTACAACTTTTTTTTGCTGCTGCCCAACAGCCGAACGCCGGCCTAGCCGCCTCTTCTGACATATCTAGATCACACACAATTTGACACACACCCGGTAGCACACCTCTGATCGAGTGATCCGCTCGTCACAGAGGCCGCTACCTACACAAGACACAAATATTCATGCCGTCGGCGGGATTCGAACCCGCGATCCCAGTAATAGAGCGGCCGCAGGCCTGCGCCTTGAACCTAGGGCCACCGGGTTCGGCTCTGTGTGACGCAGCTTAGCTCCAAATCTGCAAGAGTGTTATATCGTGCAGGAACAGAACTGTACCATATCTCAGTAATGGCCAAATGCGGAAGAATTTAACAGTAAAGAAGGAAAAAGGAAATATGTGAGGAAGGGAAGTGAAATTAGGAGCGGTAAATGTGTTGAGATTCTGGGCCTGGGTAGCTCAGTCAGCATAGTGACAGTTCTGAACAACGCATTGTGTCCAGCCCGCTGTACGGTGCACTACACTTACAATTGACACCAATTAAAGTCACTCTAAAACACACTTGTTAACGCACTAAATGCAAGTTCACTTACCGACCGAGCCCCATGATGCCGGTGGCGCCCCGGGACAGGCAGAGGTGACGCAGTTTCTCGAGCGGTTCCTTCGCCATCACGACCAACCGCCTGGACTTGTTGATCAGCTCTGTCTCTTGCATCGTGGCGGCGGACTGCGGGCGGTACATGCCTGCCGTATCAAGGTCACCCTCGTTACGTCACTCAACCAGTAAGGCAAGAATCGAGCGACATGCTAATGTGAGCGGCAGCGGACCTTGGTTCCTGGTTAACTATGATTCATGCGAGAAGTTGATTGAACAGATCTTGTGTACCAGACAGGCAATAAGTGCGAAGTTATGATATTTGGGAACGACGCTAACCAGTGGGAACGTAATGCATGGAGACATTAAGGGCACATAAACTGCGGTGAATGCCTGCTGCCAATCGGTCCGGAATCTTTTTGTCTCTTCCACTCTGCTACTTGCGAGTGTAAAACAATAAAATACACAGAACTATGATTTTGTCTTGTTTTGTGTGGGTGTGAAACTTGGTCTGTCACGTAAGACTAATGCCCAAGAACAGAGTGCTGAGGAATATATCTGGACCTAAGAGGAAGGAAGTAACAGGAGACTGGAGAAAATTTCGTAAAAAGGAGCTTCACGATTTGTGCTCCTCACCAAATACTATTCGGATGATCATAAGAAACATAAGATGGGCAGGGCATGTGGCACGTGTGGGAGAGAAGAGAAATACGTGTAGGGTTTTGGTCGGGGAACCTGAGGGAGACCTAGGCATAGTTGGGAGAATAATATTAAAGTGTTTAAGATATTTTATTGTCGAAGATGGGCTTGGTATAGTATACAGGACCTTTCGAGACTCTGTCTTACTTCCATCTTCAGGTCGTCATGTGGAGTGTCTTTTATTTTGACATTAGTGGAGGCAGTTGGGATCAAGTCCGATACTTTTTTAATGTGTTCAAACACTAGACCTCCGGAGCACAGAGGCTCCTTCAAGACCGTCGAACACGGCAGATAGAGTGGCTCCGTATTGCCCTACATAATTGTGACTACAGAGACGTAAAAGACGCGAATACACGTCTGTCCGGAAAGGCCTTCATCGGACCGGAAATCCACTTGGTGTAAGAAGGCCGGCAATTCCACGTCCAGCGCGGTAGGCCTACTGTCCGTGTTACAGAGGGTATCCTACTCTCCTGTGGTTTAGTACGGTTCCGGATGGTGGGGATTAGCCAGAGCAAATGGGTTGCACGTCGGTATGTTCCTGGAACTGTAGGAGGGTGGTTGCGTTCTAATAGGGGATGAAACGCGTAACGTCGAGACGCGTTCGCGTAACCATTGTTGTCGTGATAAAGCTATGTATATTAGATTACATGTCTGTAGCCTTAGTTATCCAGCATTCAAAGCGCCATGCGCCGTGTTACAGTGCCATCTGTGGCCTGGCCGTCTCTGCCACATTTTCCCCACACTATCTCACAAAGGCACGATTTTGGTAAAAAAAAAAATATATATTGAACACAAAATGTATGTTTCGACTTTCTCTGCAATGTTGCCCTAAACATTTTCCATTTTGAGAAGAACTGGGCGACATATTATCACAAATGTATGTCGGTCAGTATGTAAAGTACACGTTGTTTTTGTCTGATTTTAATCAAATTTGAACTTTGTCGAGTTTTTTTTTTTTAGAAAAAATACCCAAATATCAGGCTTCACGAAAATGCGTCCAGTGGTAGCCGAGTTGTTCCTGCGGACAGCAGCACCATCTTGGGATTGTGACATTTCGTCATTTATTGAAAGGCGTAATAGAAATTATATGAAATTAAAACCAAATTTCCTGCAGTTCCTACATTTTCAGTCCAAGGATCAGTTAAGGATTTTAATAAAATTACAGCTAATTACTGTCTGGTCCAGCGCTGATAGTTACAAAATCTGGACACTTAACACCTTGCAAGAGTCCTGCCGGCGCTGATACTGGCACTGGAAATCCGGAGTACTCGAAGAAAACCCTGTAACTTACTCAATTATTATACCAACTACTGAACATATATAAAATTTATAAAATTTACACATTGAAACATTAAAAACGCTCCGACATGTTTCGGTCCTAAGACCATCATCAGGGAGCCATATCGTCCTTGCTAAAGTCACAATATAGAAAGTCACATTAATTTCGCTGTACCAGTTGGGTATTGTGGCAGCATGCAGTGTTGTGTAATGTTATGTTGCGAAGAGTGTCCTGCAGGGCACTCTTCACATCGGCATGCTGCCACAATACCCAACTGGTACAGCGAAATTAATGTGACTTTTTATAGTGTGACTTTAGCAAGTACGATATGACTCCCTGATGATGGTCTTAGGACCGAAACATGTCGGAGCGTTTTTAATGTTTTAATGTGTAAATTTTATAAATTTTATATATGTGCAGTAGTTGGCGTAATAATTGAGTAACTCGACAACATGCACGGCGTAACAACGAAAAAAAAAACCCCTGTAACCCTGTCCCATTGTCACCTCGTGAACTACAAATCTAACGTGGACTGGCTTGGGGTCAAACCCGGGCCTGCGTGGTGAGGGGATGACATGCTGTAGTGGTAGTTCCGTGTACTGTGCACAGTGACTGAGCTGCCCGCGTCACGTCAGTGTGCAGGGATTCACCGCGTACGCCAGCGTCGGGCACTTCTGACAGTGGCCATGACGGCATGGACGATGGAGATCCAGGATGGCAAAATGCGCTGTCAGCAGGGTCTGGAAGACTTGCAGCACGTGTCATTTCCGGCGTTCTTTACGCAGTAGAAAAAGTACACCTTACGTGTGCACCGCCCCTCGCCTGACCATTTGTGGCCAAACAACAGCAACCGAACTGTCTGACCGATTTTCATGGAACTTCGTTTAGAATTATTTTACAAAATGTTGTCCAGCAAGGAGGAATTGTATGGAAATCGGCTAAAGCATCAAGTGCTAAGGGCGTAAATGGCGTTGTAACCCACTTACCGCATTTCTGGACCGATTTCCTCCAAATTCGGTATAGATTTCCACATAATTGTGTCGAACGGTGATGCGCTTCGTCAAAAGTGGTGCAGTGAAAGGCGCACTTGACGTAAGGAAGCACATATAATGTTGCTACATTTTCTAGATTTGTTGTCGTACTGGATGACAGTCAGTACAGGACAGTGCACAGTTGTCCTACTGGATGACAGTAAGTACAGGACAGTGCACAGTTGTCGTACTGGATGACAGTCAGTACAGGACAGTGCACAGTTGTCCTACTGGATGACAGTAAGTACAGGACAGTGCACAGTTGTCGTACTGGATGACAGTCAGTACAGGACAGTGCACAGAGGTGTGTGCAGTTCAGTGCACGGAGGTGTGTGAGTCTCGTGAAAATCGGCTCAGTGAATGTCGCGCTTACTGACGGGAGTGAAAGTGTTTCTACCCACAATCGCCACATTTATTGTCCAATTTTGGTGCAGTTCTGTACCACAGATGTGCACATAAAGCTGTTAGACATTTGCCAGTTGAACGCCGGAAAGTCCGGACTGTTCTTACGAGCGTCAGTGATGTTACATTTACCGTACCTGTGCGCCGTGAAGCTGTACATTTCGACAGTAAAGAACGCCTTGGTGAAATCTGTGTCCTACGTCACGGTGTTCACCATTTGCAGGTTTGCTGCAGGACTGTCAAATAAGACTGAGACTCTCCGTACTCATGTGTGTTTGCAGTTGCTGCCTGTTTGTTGTAGTGCAACCTAACCTCAAACTGATGACAGGAGACACTGAATCACTCGATACATCTCCAGTAATAAACAATATTATAATAATTGTATAAATCTATACTGTTATCATAAATTTGTAAAGGTGAAGGTAAAACAATCCCTGTACAGGCCTGAACAGACCCTACGGTTTCCAGAAGGTTTACTCTCTCAGATTTCAAGGCAATCGGCACATGAAGGTGGTAGGTAAGGTTGTCAACCTTATGCACCGGCCGCCCTTACCCCGTAGGAAATATTCCTGGTACTCATTTCTGTTAGAGGCTGAGTCGACCCCAGGGCTATAGTGCGGCCGGAAGGATTATGTCAATAAAAAAACTCCAATGACATCATCGGAGCGCAGTGCCTGAACCAACTGCACTACCGCGTTCCTCCTGTCATCAGTTTGTACTGGTAATAATCTACGTGAGATGATGAAGAAGGTGCGTACCAAACACAAGCGACATCACACTGATTTGTCCCTTTGACTCACGTCCGACAGAGCACCCCTGGAGGACCAACAGCCACCCGCTTTGCTCACAGAATCCACATAAATATTACCTTCTGCTGATCAGCACACCACACAGTACATCAAAACATGGCGCTCACCGTTGTGAGTTGTTGTCACTGACACCTAAACAGTGCTAAATTTATAAGCACTAAAGAATTTTGGTATGGATAAAGCGTCGCTGTTGACTGCGTCGTCTGAACACTGACGTCTGCTGCCTTACGTCAGTATACGCAGAGCCGAATCTCATTCGATCGCGTGCAACTTTCGCCTTTGGTTCTTGACACGCCAGTTGGTCGTAGATTCTTACCGCAGACTTGGCGTCGACGCACTCCGACGCTGCGAACTCCCCCGCTGTTCCTGTATAATTTTGTCGAAACATGACAAGTACAGTGTGGGTACAAAACATGACAGGTACAGTGTGGGTATAAAAAATGCTTCGTTCCGCTTCTGCTGCTCACCCACAATCATTCACTTTGTTCTAAACTTCTTCTGCTCTTCCTCCACCTTCTTCTGCCTCTACTACTGCTGCCATCTTCCCATTCTTATACGTTTGTGTTGCCCCACTGTCGATGTGCCTACAGTCCTGCTCCCATCACAGTTTGCGTCTCTGTCGATTCATGTTCATTTACAGTTTGTGTACAGACGAAGTCACTGCAGTGTTGTGTCTGTGCAAAACGTGAATGTGTACGGGGGGAGCAGAGGTATAGCTCCACTCATTCTTTACCTTTGCAAGAGAAGGGGGAGAGAGGTCAGTTTCACGTCCCGGCCATTTTGGTACGGTGCCTATTGAATGGCAGGGTGGGCGAACACCTTAGAGCCGGTCAGAGAGACGTTTTGAAAAAGAGAAGACTCTATTACCCTGCCGGGAAAGGAACTAGGGCCCGTCCGACCCGCAGCCTAATCACTACTCCGCCTGCACCGTTCCGGCGGCTCGCAGCTTATCCAAACGCTGTAGAAATGTTCAGTTCCAACGTCGCAGGAAACGCACGGTGTCCGTAACACCAAGAGTATTCCGATAAAGTTGTGTGTGGGGCGGGACGAGGTTACTGAGGGGCAGGCACCTGCAACGCACGAGGTGCCTGTTAGGCGGATCGTTAAGATTTAGAAGGCGAATGCCGGGGGTAAATTCGCTTTCACGTTTGCAGCTGTACCGCACAGGTAGCCAGCACAGTGCCAGTACGGTGCGATGTTGGTGCTGGCCGTTTTGACATCCTTTCTGATTGGAATAAGCAGAAGAACGTTACGCAGAATTTTCAGGAAATCGAGTTCAAGACTTTGGTTCTGACCGCAGTGCCATCGGGTGTCCTGAAGGGGAATCAAATGGCTGACGTCTGAAACACGCCTGACTGGACTGCATATCCAGTTCTGGATTTCTACATGGTTAACCTATCCAGTTACGAGCCAGGCAGTTTAAATTCACCAATTACGTTGTTCCACAGTTAGTTTCAACAGTTATGCACAGTTGTTCAACTGCACGTTTCATTCAAGTAACTCTCAGATAACCTTCACTGTCTTCACGCTATGTGTTCCGTCAGCACGGCCGTATAGTACGTAGCACGTAACGTCACGTTCTGCTGCGTGTTTCAGCGCGCGCCAGCGGTATCCTGTTCGAGTCTCGGCACTTCAACTGGCTGTAACGCTTGTCCAAACGTGACGGTGAATTGCTGTCTGCTGACTGATGCACTATTGGTCAAGATGTGGAGAATACAAGATGATGAATGGCAGCCACGTGACACGTCACTGTCATGTGGCGTGTGTGTGTGTGTGTGGTGTATGTGTGCTGTGCGTGCGTGCGTATGTGTGTGTTGTGTGGTGTGTGTGTGTGTGTGGACTGAGTGTGTGGTGTGTGTGTGTGTATGTGTGTGTGTGTGTGTGTGTGTGTGGGTGGTGTGTGTGTGTGGTGTGAATGTGTGTGTTGTGTGTTTGGTGTGTGTATGTAAGTATGTGTGTGTGGTGTGTGTGTGTATGTGTATGTATGTATGTATGTGTGTGGTGTGTGTATGTAAGTATGTGTGTGTGGTGTGTGTGTGTATGTATGTATGTGTGTGTGTATGTGGTGTATGTATGTATGTATGTGTGTGTGTGTGTGTGTGGTGTGTGTATGTATGTATGTGTGTGTGGTGTGTGTATGTATGTATGTGTGTGTGGTTTGTGTATGTGTGTGTGTGTATGTGGTGTGTGTATGTATGTGTGTGTATGTATGTATGTGTGTGTGTGTATGTATGTGTGTGTGTGTGTGTGTGTGGTGAGTGTGTGGTGTGTGTGTGTATGTATGTATGTGTGTGTTTGGTGTGTGTGTGTGTGTGTGTGTGTGTGGTGTGTGTGTGTGTGTGTGTGTGTATGTGTGTGTGTGTGTGTGTG
>Ga0131853_10017412_pt1 | contig 13083 bp, 7 predicted proteins | sample TergutLab28metaG_FD_92764 | JGI IMG/M metagenome (GOLD analysis project Ga0131853, IMG submission 92764) | Labiotermes labralis P1 segment gut microbial communities from Petit-Saut dam, French Guiana - Lab288 P1 (version 2) (version 2) | ecosystem: Host-associated > Arthropoda: Insects >...
GGCACAGGATGGTGGTAGGTTGTCAGCCTTACGCACCGGCCGCCTTTACCCCCAGGAAATGCTCCTGGTACTCATTTCTGTTAGAGGCTGAGTCGACCCCAGGGCCATAGTGCGATCGGAGGGTTTTTATGTCAATGAATAATCCAGTGACACCAGCTGGGATCGAACCAGCGACCTTCCGATTTGTAGCACAGCACCTTAACCGCTGTGCTACCGCGGCCCCCGCCTCAATTGGTACACTATTAAATAATTCGACGATATGGACGGTGCAGCAACAAGAATACATGTCGCTGTTTGAGTATTCAGTATTATGTCCGCATATTTCAGTTATACCCCAACAGCGATTTGTTTATTGTAATCAATATGGTAACTTTGGCAAAGAACAGGCTGTAGGTCCCTGATGATGTTTTATGTAAACCGAAACATGTTGGAGCAGATATTATGATTTTAAATGTTTTGGCAGTTTAACGATTAAAATCATTTGTGTGCGTTAGTTTGGACAAATAGATGGATTGTTATTATTAGTGTAAGGAACAGCTAAGAACATTCGCAGTAAATTTTAAGAATGGACATCAACAAATAACTTGTTAGTTCCTTGGTAGTTCCCGTTTCTCGCCGCGGACCTAACACAGAATAGGTTAAGTTAGTGTAACATTTACTCAATTCATTTGCCAGTGCGTACGGTAGCCACGAGTACTAAAGCGACCGGGTTTTGGGGTGTGATCGGAATCTTTATATCAGTTTTTGAAGTTAGTCTACATGTCTATAAACTATAGTTTTGCCTGTTGTTTTTTATGGGTATGAAACAGAATATTTGGACCTAGAAGTGACGAGGTAACGGGGGAATGGAGGAGATTGCATAACGAGGAGCTAAATGATTTGTTCTGCTCAACCAATACCGTGCGGGTGATAACATCGAGAAGAATGAGATGGGCTGAGCATGTGGCGCGTATGGGTGAGGGGAGGGGGGTGTATAGGGTCTTGGTGGGGAAACCGGAGGGAAAGAGACCACTGGGGAGACCTAGACGTAGATGGGTGGATAATATTAGGATGGATCTCCAGGAGGTGGGATGTGCGTATATGGACTGGATTGGGCTGGCCCAGGATAGAGACAGGTGGCGGAAGCTTGTGAGTTCGGTAATGAACCTTCGGGTTCCGTGAAATGCGGGGAATTTCTTGACTAGCTTCTCAAGAAGGACTCTGTGCCTTGAGGTAAGTAAGTAAGTCTACATGTCTTTAAACTTCGTTGTTTTCTATTTGAATACCGTTTCTTCCCCAAATTTGCAGCTACGCTGTGTTTTGGTGCTGAAAAGAAAAGGAACAGCAAAGCGATCGACATTCCAGTGCTACTGCTTGTTTCTTATGACATATTTACTATCAGTATCGCTGCTGTCAAGGGAAGTGAGTAAACCGATATGGGGCTGGACACTGAGACACTCGGGCTGACAGTGTCGTAACATAACACGACGGTTGAGTAAGGCGAAGAGATGAAACTGACAGGCTTCTCTCTCCTTTTGAAATAGAACGTGATGCATATATATCGGGCGTAACGGAGAGAAACAATAGACTTTAGGGTCTGTGCAAAAGTAGTAAAACAAAGTAAAATGAGACTGGTGGGACGTGTAGCATAGTTTGTAGACAAACGAAATGTCTACAAACCTTTCATAAAATTTTCAGGGAGAGAGAGAAATAGAGAGAGAGAAAGCCGGCGGGTGGGAGGCGGGGGGGCTGCTCGAAAGACTCAGACATAGCTAGTGGACGTTTTTGAAATCGAAGTGAACGAAGGATTGTGGGAGTCTAAGGACTTCGTTCATCTGGGGCAGAATACGGACCCTAAGTGGGCTTTTGTAAGTACGGAAATGAACTTTTTAGGTTCCAGAGAAAATGTAGTGAAATACGTAACTGCTCGTAACTGAATAGGTTTTGGATTCTGTACAGCAGTGTTTCTCAATCCTTGTGAGACCGCGGTCCCGGTAAATTCTTTTTTCTCATAAGACGAGGGCCCGGTGCCAACAAATTTACTCGTAAATATCTTTCCAATTTTTCTTAAGTTCATACATTAAACTAACATAAGTATTAATAATTAATTATGGCATTAACATAAAGAATATTAGTACGCTTATGTATACGGTGTGGCATGTTGACAAATATAAAATTACATTTAAATTAGTTATCAATCACTGGAGTAATGAAATCTTGTAGTATATTGTAGTTTCCTCAGGCCAACATCTGGTTCTGAGTTTTTCGACACATTCATGAATATTTTTTCACCTCAGAATATTTCCACTATAAAACATTTATTCATGAAAAATTCTTATAAAACTAAAATGACAAATTCCAGGATTACTTCTCGCGGCCCGGTATAATTGATGCCAGGGCCCGGTACCGGGCCGCGGTCCGGGGGATTGAGAAATGGTGCTATACAGTAATGACGGTGAATGGGGGGGGGGGGGTGCGTAAGATTTAAGTGGTTCAAATAAGGCTGATCTGACATTTATCAATGGTTGGAAGTGCCAATATTTTTCTCATACTCAAAGAAGAGATATAATTCTTCGACTCTACGGGACGTGACACCTTCTAATTTTGTGTGTAGATTCTTCCGATGGACCTTGCTGGCTACTTTGAACTTCAAGGTTGAACCAAGCGACACGGCGCCCAATTTCAGTGGACAGTTTTCTTAGTGTTCACCACCGAGAGAATTTCAAATCTTAATTTCGAAGCCCACGTAAAATCGAACAAGACAGGCCAATTTACATATAAACGTAAATATGAAAGGCGTTCGTGTAACAATTGATGTCTTGGAAAAACAATAATTATTACATATTCTGAGTGTATATTTATATCCTTATTTATCCGGCATAAAAAGAGCATGCTCCGTGTCATATTTTCTTCTGTGACTTGTCTGTACTATATTTTTCCACATCATCTTATAAAGTTCGCGATTTTTGGGAAAAAAATGGTCAGTGTACATAAAACATGTGTTTTGATTTTCTCTGCAAATTTGTCTGAAGCATGTGCCATCACAGGAAGAATTCGGCGAACTATTATCATAAATGTACCTAGTCTTCGTGTAAATTACCTGTTTTTTTTTTAGATTTTAACGAATCTTGAACTTTTCTCGACATATTTTCGAAAAATTCTCAAACATCAAATTTCATGAAAATCGGAAAAAATTCTCAAACAACAAATTTCATGAAAAATCGGGAAAATTTCTCAAACATCAATTTTCATGAAAATTGGAAAAATTCTGAAACATCAAATTTCATGAAAATTGGATAAAATTCTCAAATACCAAATTTCATGAAAATCGGAAAAAAATTCTCAAACAACAAATTTCATGAAAAATCGGGAAAATTTCTCAAACATCAATTTTCATGAAAATTGAAAAAATTCTGAAACATCAAATTTCATGAAAATTGAAAAAATTCTCAAATACCAAATTTCATGAAAATCGGTTCAGTGGGATACGAGTTGTTCCATGTGGACTGACAGACACACATGACGAAGCTAAGCCATTTTTCGCCATTTTTTTAACTGGCCTAACAGATCTTATCATGCAGGAATTTTAGAACGGAGAAATTCCACACAGGCAGTAATAGTAATTAACTCTTCAGACACTTTTGGATTTACTGTTATACCTTTATTGAACTGGTGTGTTCGGAAAAGGTGGAGCTTTATTGTCACGGCAGATGTGACCTCCCTAAAGACTAGTACTGAATACTGCACGTGTTTAAAAGTCAGTACATAACTCACAGGGGTGACCACGGTAGCACAGTGATTAAGGCGTGCGTTACAAATCGGAAGGGTCGCTGGTTCGATTCCAGTTGGTGTGATTGGAATTTTTCATTGACATAACCCTTCCGATCGCACTATGGCCCTGGGTTCGACTCATCGACTCAGCCTCTAACAGAAATGAGTACCAGGAGTATTTCCTGGGGGTAAAAACGGCCGGTGCGTAAGACTGAAAACCTTACCACCATTCTGGGCCATTGTCACGTAATCTGGGAGCCTTAACTTCCTTGAACCCTCTGGGCACCTCAGGCCTGTAATGGGACTGATTTGCCTTTACATAACTCACAGAGAACGTGGTGCATGTCTGTTCTAAGAAGAACCAGTTAAAATCCGATGAGTGATATGAACATTGTTTATTGTGAGAGTTGTGCGAAACGCAATGCTAAATTCTAAATATGCAGACATCACATTTGCAGTCTTACGGCATTGCCTAAAGGCCAGCTGCAGTCCCTTTGTACTTGGACTCGTCCGCAGAAGGTACTGTGGAAGTGCCGGGTTAATTACTTACAAGAAATTACGTGGGGTGCAGACCGTTCGGTCTTGCCCTCTGTTAATCACACCAGAACGCTGTTTGTCAGAGAATACTCGTACTGTAATGTGGAACTCTGTGAAATGGGAAACCATAGATTGAGTAATCCGTGGTCAAGGACATGAAGTAGAGTGCAGTGTATGGAATTGCATTTGGGACGAGGTATTAAATGGGATAAAAATGATGTACGGGGGTAAGAACATAAACTCGTACTTTTAGAGAGAGAGAGAGAGTGTTCTGTGGCATATTTGCTGCATATATCCTGCACTCATTCCGGGTTGCCCACACACACACAGTGTCAAAAGATGGCGCTCCCTATCACACGTTGTGTGCACTGCAGAATGTACGCGATTGGAAAGGCTACGTCTGAGAATATCATTATAGATAGAGACGCTCTCTATATCGAAAAACATAGCCTATATCATTGGTGTTTTTTCGCGTGCTTTTGTATGTTGACTGGATTGCTATGGATGAGTGTACAAGATGACCCAACGGAAGGCCAATTTCATTTTCTCTTACGGTGTACAGTTTTTTTGGAAAACAGTTGAGAGCCAGTACACGGACCTCTGGAAATTATTCAATGTGCACATTTCGGGCGAAGATTTTTTCCCGCGTCGTCGTTGTTGTTGTCGTCGTCGTCGTCGTCGTTGTTGTTGTTGTCGTCGTTGTCGTCGTCGTCGCCGTTGTTGTTGTTGTTGTCGTCGTCGTCGTTGTTTTTTGTTTTTGTTGTCGTCGTCGTCGTTTTTGTTGTTGTTGTCGTCGTTGTTTCTGTTTTTGTTGTTGTCGTCGTCGTCGTTGTCGTTTTTGTTGTCGTTGTTTTTGTTTTTGTCGTCGTCGTCGTTGTCGTCGTTGTTGTCGTCGTTGTTTTTGTTTTTGTTGTTGTCGTCGTCGTCGTTGTTGTTGTCGTTGTTTTTTGTTTTTGTTTTTGTCGTCGTCGTCGTTGTTGTTGTTGTTGTCGTCGTTGTTGTTGTTGTTGTTGTCGTCGTCGTCGTTGTTGTTGTCGTCGTCGTCGTTGTTATTGTTGTCGTTTTTGTTTTTGTTGTTATTGTCGTTGTTGTTGTTGTTGTCCAAAGGCAGTATGATACACAGTGCGGTCCAAAAGATTTAAGACTGATTTTTAAAAAAAAAAAGCCGTTTGCACCAACACTAGTGTTTGTGTCGCAGATAGACCGGCTTTGAAACAAAATTTTATGGCAACTCTCTGTTCATTTCCGCCATCCATTACGTATAAAGAAAACTGATTTTACGTGACAAGTTATAACCTGTACACTGTCGAAGATAAACAAAAGTAACTCGGTGTGTGAACGGATGTTGGTTGATGGTACTTAGTTAATGGGTTGGCCGATAGATAGCTCTAGTTCTGTTATTTAAAAAAAAATCTGTCCTGAAACTTATGCATCGCACTGTGTTTATGTGAATATCTAAAAGTGTCTTGATAAGCTGCATTGACTTTACCAGGTTACGATATTTTAATCTGTTCTGACGATAATACAAGACAACACAACACAACCTATTATCACGGCCCCCAAACAACCCCCCTCCCAATACCTACCCATAAAAAGTACATCCTATCAGTCATTGACCATTAGACTTCCCACTAAATAAACTGATTGTAATGCGTAACGATGATGAGATCTCAGCATCACCTCGCAAAATAGGCATATATATGGTACTCTTTGAGCAAAATTGTAATAACCTGAAGACGGCTGATATTGGCCGAAACATGTAGTTATTTTTTTCTATTAAATACCATCATAAATATATACTACCATAGTTGTGGTTTCATGACTGATATTTACCTTACCACTGGTCTTTTCTACACACAACGGGGATGACACACCTCAGAAATACTGATCTCTCCTTTTCGCCTGTGCGACACCAGAAGGAGGTTACCACCCTACGTCTCTCCTCACAGTGAGAATTCTCAGAAAAAGCGCTAGTCCTCTGATTGGCCAGGATTTAATGAACTTGTGTTAAGAAATGAAGTGGTGACTGCATCAAAAGTAATGATTGGCTGCGAGGTGATGGAAAATCACAGCCCACCGATCTCAGTTTAGATATCGTCTTATTTCGCAAGTTCGGACGTGCTTGACTCCATCGACATCTAAAACGGCAATGTAAATCCACAATGTGTGCTTACTACGAACGCAAAGGCCGACACTTGCGAAGCCAACTTAACTCGTCTTCACACATGTTTCAATCTACAAGACAAAGGAAGCCGTAACCTTTCGGACGCTATTGGTTCTCACGAGTTTTGAACCTCGGAATCTGCTTTCGATTCGAAACGACCACAGATGAACCCAAAAACTACTGCAAGCTAAGAACTGCTCTTCAAGGAAGGCGGCGTCCCTGGTCTGTTAAAACATTCCTTAGCACGGAACGAATTGCTGGCACATGTGACGGAAATATTATATCAACGGGGATTGTGCTTACCCTAACGGATTTCCCGTCTTGGCTCATGGCGTGTACCTACTAAGGATTTCTGTTACAGATGATAATATGCCCTTTTCGTCGGGAGTACCTTAGGTTGGATAGATGCCTAGGATTTGAACCCACGGTGGGTCGTTTGATAAAGGCCTTTGCTGACAGGATCATGTCACTTTGGTTCAAAGGGGCATACATCTCAACATGGTATTAAAGTGAATGATGTTTCTGTTGAGCTGTATGTAGTAAACCCCCATATGAAGTGTGGTGTTGTAGGAAGACGTAAAGAACATATTCCATCCATGTAAGTTGACGAGGACTACAAGGAATCAGAAACTACGACTTTAATATATATTAATAGTTGTCCAACGAGATGCAACACAAACCAGTCTATTTATTATTCTGCAAGTGACCAGCCTTGTGGTCTAGTGGTCAGAGTCTGTGACTAATAATCATAAGGTCCCGGGTTCGATTCCCGGCTCTACCGTGAGAATTTTCCCTGAAAGGGAGGATTTCCGCGGTGACCATGGTCTGGGTAGGTTAGAAGAATTTAGGTTCAAGGGCCCTCCTGGCTCTACATCTTCCCCTATCACCACTCACATCATCGGGACAACGTAACTGCGCCTCATGGGCGTCCCAACGTCAGAAGTCGGTTACACTCCTGCCATGCCCAGGAGGGAGGACCACGAAATCCAGAAGGACAAGTGGCGGCATTGGGGGCAGAAGAAAAAAATTATTCTGCAAGTTCACTCTACATGTTTCGAGTGTCAACCACACCCATGATCAGGAGTACACAAAACTGTAACTACAATCTCCCGTATCGTTGGAGGGAGGTAGCTGCACAGTACCGGAGGCTGTAGTTACAATTTTGTGTAATCCTGATGATGGGTGTGGTTGACACCCGAAACATGTAGAGTGAATTTGCAGAATAATAAATAGACTGCTTTGTGTTGCATCTCGTTGGACAGTTATTAATATAGATCAGCGATGCACGGAACCATAAACATAAAATACGACTTGAATATATAATCATCAAATCGGTGTACTGAACGGATGATCTAGGGTTCGAATATTCTTGCCGCCTTCTGTACTCGTATCGGGTTCAGTTACACACTGGGTCCTGTGGCTGGTATTTCGAAGCCCTGGAAAGATAAAAATTTATTTCTTTATGAATGGAATAAGGCGAAAGAATCAGTTACTAACTTGCCGAAAATTATAGATGTTGAGGGAAGTAATCACTGTTGTTTGTAAGATTAATATCATATCCTTAATGTAATTAGTACTTAATGTACTGACATCCATCTTGGTAAAACATGTGACGAATCTATTATTCACTGCGCTTTTCAGTACCAAAGGGCCGGGTTGCTCAGTTGGCATAGCGACTGGCTACGGGCTGGACAGCCCGGGGATCGAATCCCGATGGGGGCGAGATTTTCCGCGTCTGTCCAGATCGGCCCTGGGGCCCACCCAGCCTCCTGTACAATGGGTACCTGGGTTTTCCCGGGGGCAAAGAGCGGCTGGGGCTTGATGCTGACCCCTCACCCCTTCTAGTGTCGTGGTCAAGAAAGAGTAGAGCTACACCTCTACTCCTCCTATGGGCGGTACGGCCTGTACAGAGCCTCAGTGCCTGTACAAAGGTGCACTTTAACTTTTTTTTTGAAATACCAAGTGAGTTTCACCCATTAACAATCTAAACACAACTTGAGCTGTAAGTGTCTCATATTTAATCAAGGAAACTGTGCACTCTTCGCCATGTACTTGTTTCGTGTGTTTCGTTGGATTAACGTTGTAAAGGGCGATTTATTTCACCCACAATGGACTTACATAATCCTCACTCCATGAAGCAGAGTCCTTCTTGAGAAGCTAACCGTTTCGCAGCTAGTCAAGAAATTCCCCGCATTTTATGGAACCCGAAGGTTCATTACTGCATTCACCGCTGCCCGCCACCTGTCCCATCCTGAGCCAGCTCGATCCAGTCCAAACCCCCACATTCCACTTCCTGAAGATCCATCTTAATACTATCCTCCCATCTGGGTCTCCCCAGTGGACTCTTTCCCCCAGGTTTCCCCACCAAAACCCTGGTCACGCCTCTCGTCTCCCCCATACGTGCTACATGCCCCGCCTACCGCATTCTCCCCGATTTTATCACCCGCATAATATTGGGTGAGGAGTACATATCATTAAGCTCCTCATTATGTAGTTTTCTCCATTCCCTTGTTACCTCATCCCTCTTAGGCCCAAATATTCCCCTCAACACCCTATTCTCGAATACCCTCAACCTACGTACGTTCCTCCCTCAATGTGAGTGACCAAGTTTCACACCCATACAAAACAACAGGCAAGATTAAGTTTCTCTGTATCTTAATCTTTAAATTTTTGGATAGCAAACTGGAAGATAAAAGATTCTGCACCGAATGATTGCAAGCATTGCCTCCTTTTCTCAAACACCCCCACCCTACGTTCCTCCCTCAATGTGAGCGACCAAGTTTCACACCCACACAAAACAACAGGCAAAATTTTAGTTCTGTATATCTTAGTCTTTAAATTTTTGGATAGCAAACTGGAAGATAAAAGTTTATGCACCGAATGATAGCAAGCATTGCCTGACCCACTTATCACATGGCCCAACAATGGACAGTCAATCAATTCGTGTTTTTAACATAAACTATGTTTTCTGTGAGGCAGGAATTGGGCTTTTAAACCTGACTTGATGAACTGCGGACATCGACTTGTTTAGTGCGTTAGTCAGGTCATTACTGCAGTTCCACGTTCTTAATTGTTACAGTAAAATATTGAGGTTTCCTACATGATGTTCAAACTCGTGGTGTGGCCAACTGCAGTCCAGTGAGTAATAAGGACATGCGTTTTGCTTTCAAAATATACAATTTATTTTAATGCTAATTATATCAAAGTGTTTTTTCGTCTTTTTTTAAGCATAAATTTGCCAGTCAGTGTCAACTCGCGACTGTGTGAAATGTGTTCAATTTTCAGCTGAAAAGAAAAATAATATAGATGAAATCAGCGTCCGTAAAACACAATTTTTCCATGTTACGGTTCTTTAGGTAGGTATTCCACAAATGTAGATTACCGGAACATCGAGGGAGAAATTTCTGTCCGTTTTAAAAATTCGTATCAAGCTTTTATTTTGAATGCTTAATTTAACCTCACATAGAAACTGTTATTATGGTTCATTTGCTGTCCATAATAATGGCTTTCATGAAAGCAATGGAACTAGTTGGCACTAGTGCTCGGTTCTGTTTATAGAGACACCAACGTATAGGACATGCGACATTTTGATAATGAAAAGGTAAATCATTCCCATTATAGGCCCGAGTTGCCTAGAGGGTTCCAGGAAGTTAAGGTTCCCAGATTACGTGACATTAGCCCAGGATGGTGGTAAGGCTGTCAGCCTTACGCACCGGCCGCCTTTATCCCCAGGAAATAATCCTGGTACTCATTTCTGTTACAGGCTGAATCGATCCCAGGGCCATAGTGCGATCGGAAGGATTATATGTCAATGAAAATTTCCAATGACACCATCTGGAATCGAACCAGCGACCTTCCGATTTATAGCACAGAACCTTAACCACTGAGCTACCGTGGTCCCCGATATTTTGATGATAATTGTGTGTAACTGTGGGCGTAAACTTCACTAAATGCTTTTTAAGGAAAACGCATAATTAGGCAAAATTGTGACTCCGTGTATTGATACACATGATAGGAATTTAAAAACTTCGTATGGTTTCAGAAGTTTTACTTTTGAAGATACGTTAGCAACGTTGAGGTCTATTTGTTACGTAGTTCAGCCCAAGTCGTAAGAGATAATGTGTTGAGATGTGCCTTACCTTATACGAAAACAAATATGGTACTGTATCTTTAAAAATAATGTATCATGTTGTAGAACGTATTAATTTGGCTCAGGATAGATTCTAATGGCAGGCTGTAGTGAAGACTGTAATGAAACTTCAGGCTTCTTGTTCATAAAAGAGGCGATTCATTTCCTAAGAGAATATTAGATTCTGAATAACGACTATTATCATTGGACTCTGTTTAGTTTAATCTTAAGTATCACATGATCATGCTAGCTCAGTCGGTATAGCGACTGACTACGGGCAGGACGGTCCGGGATCGAATCCCGGTGGGGACGAGATTTTCCGCCCGTCCAAACCGGCCTTGGATTCCACCCAGCCTCCTGTACAATGGGTACCGGGTCTTTTCCGGGGGTAGAGGCGGCCGGGACATGAGACTGGAACCCCGCACACCCGTCTAGTGCGGAGGTCCTAGAAAGAGTAGAGCTACTTGTATATATCTACTCACCCTAAGAGCCTTCGTGACCTATAAAAAGTTTTAAAACCACGTGATGCACTGATGCTTTGTCTTGAGAGCGAATACAACAACTGCGTATGCAAATACGTGAATTTATTATGTTATAATCGTTGTGAATTTTCTACATGTTTCGGTCGCCTTTTGTGGACGTCTTCAGGGAGGTAGTTTTGCGAAGGACATATTACAGATACAACCAAACCTTCTTACAAGCACCTCCATGAAGATGGCCGCTAAAGGCGTTCGAAACGTGCAGTAGGTTTACAACCATTATAATGTAATGAATTCATATATTTTCATATACTTTATTTATTTTTATTCTCGTACCGATTATTTTAGCTTGATTTAGTTTCGTTATGTTCTATATTATATGCCGTCAGTACACAACAACATCAATATATTTATCTCGGTAATTAACCAACTTGATGCACAAAATTTTTGTTTTACAATAAGTTTATTTTATGCCTCTACATGTTTCGAGCACTATGTGCTCTTCATCAGGAGGTAAAAACTGCATTACACAGCCTCTGGTATCATCACACTGAAACAAGTGAGTGGTCCAAAATTACTAAAATACAATTCTATAAATATGAGCAAATAGTAGTGAAATTGTAGAATTGTATTTTAGTAATTTTAGACCACTCACTTGTTTCAGTATGATGATATCAGATGCTTTATAATACAGTTTTGACCTCCTGATGATGAGCACATAGTGCTCGAAACATGTAGAGGCCTGATTATACATTTATTATAAAACAAAAATTTTTGTGCATCAAGTTGGTTAATTACTGAGATAAATATACTGAGATGCACGGTCAGCAAAACGTCTAAAAAAATACATTGATGTTGTGTACTGACGGCATGTAATATATTGTACAGTTGTAATTGCACAACGGGACAGCTTCTGTACAAAAAAAAATAGTTTCTTTAGTTACATAGTTAATTAAGCGCAGTCAGTTGTTTCGTTGTTTAGTTGCTGTACATATTTTGAGTGGAAGTCTTCTACCCGATTTCTATTTACATTATAATCAACTTGCTTTCGGTTGTACTCATCTAACACAGTCAGCTTCTCCGCATAGTATCAATATTCCATCGCCACAACAAGGTAATGAAATGTGTCTTGTCTGTATGTACTACTAGTAAAGCCGTACATGAACTGTGGAGGTTCCTTGGTAAAAGCAGTACACATTAATGATGAACTGAGATACAGCGAAAGCTAATGTGGACTGTGTCAAGCTGTTGGGTTTCTGACAGGTCGTATGGAAATAGTCACTGTTTGACGGCCAGTGGAATGACTTGTGGGGTATCTCGTCTATAGGAATACGTGTGGACCACCCGGTTGTCGAGCGTGTTACAGAATCATTCTTATGAAAATATTTGCCAGATCGCAGCGGGCGTCGAAGACGGCGCAAGTTTATTTTAAATGCCTTCTTACCCCGCAGGAAATGGGTTAATGTGTTTATGCAAGAAAGCTAGCTTGCGCCCTATGTACGGTTGTTCAGCAGGGTCAGTCTGATGGCAGTGAGTCAAGCCCATTCGGTATAGTGTGTAGGCGACCAGCTGGAAAACCAATAATCGTGGTTTGTTTCTGGGTAGGACGAAGCAAATTTTCTGTTTCTCCACGGTAGATAGACTGTGGGACCCAGCTAGCCTCCTGTCCAAAGGATATTTGGGCTGTACTCGCCTGCTGTCCAAAGGATACTGGGGCTATACACGCCTGCTGTCCAAAGGATACTGGGGCTGTACCCGCCTGCTGTCCAAAGGATACTGGGTCTGTACCCGCTTGCTGTCCAAAGGATTTTGGAGCTGTTCCCGCCTCCTGTCCAAAGGATATTGGGGCTGTACCCGCCTCCTGTCCAAAGGATATACGGGCTGTACCCGCCTCCTGTCCAAAGGATATTGGGGCTGTACTCGCCTCCTGTCCAAAGGATATTGGGGCTTTACCCGCCTCCTGTCCAAAGGATATACGGGCTGTACCCGCCTCCTGTCCAAAGGATATTGGGGCTGTACCCGCC
>Ga0131853_10017416_pt1 | contig 13082 bp, 5 predicted proteins | sample TergutLab28metaG_FD_92764 | JGI IMG/M metagenome (GOLD analysis project Ga0131853, IMG submission 92764) | Labiotermes labralis P1 segment gut microbial communities from Petit-Saut dam, French Guiana - Lab288 P1 (version 2) (version 2) | ecosystem: Host-associated > Arthropoda: Insects >...
GCATTTCTGCAGCTTCTAGGCCAGTCATGTCTCTCTTCGTGGTTACCCATGTTTCGCTGCCATACAGTAGTGATGGTCTAGCTACAACTTTATAAAATTTCATTTGGGTATCTGTACGGGTTTTCTTTAAGTGCTTCCTAATAGTACCGCATATTCCTTGGAATCTGTTTATTTTTTTTTTTGTCAAAATCTGGTTCACCGTCTAAACTCAGTTCGCATCCCAAGTAATTAAATTGTCTCAATTGTTCTAATATCGATCCGTCTATACATTCATTCGTTAAAAAATTAAATATGTCTTACAGCTTTAAATTTTGTACATATGTTAACATTACACAAACAGTTATTATAAATGAAGAGCCCTTTAGATTTCTATTTTATCTTCCTTTGTGTGGTTTTTGTGTTGAAGTGCCTGAGGATGACTTAAGTACAGACCGAAATATGTTGCATACATGAAAGTGTCAAAATTTAATTAAAATAAATCTGTGTTGTGTTATACTGAGTAAGTGAGTTTTGTTTACCAATAAACACAACGGTGTGTCTTACATAAATACAGTCACTGGAGGTGACACGGCTATTTCGATTAAACGAACTGAATACGCATCATATCGGACAGACGGACACATGGGCAGTTCTCGAAACTGCACCCGAAATGTGTCCAGATGTGTCTGTAACAATTTGAGCTCTGAACAGTCCGTATGTTACTTGCCACTCAGGCCTCACGCCAGATTTCAGTTGCTAAGTGAGCTAAGTAAATTGCAGCGACTTACCCTTTTTAACGAAAACAACATGTGCGAGTGGCATCAGCTGGCACGGTGTCAGCAACAGAAGTACCTGTTTTTAATGAAACCAATATCTAAACAAGACGAACATAATTTTTGATACAATGGCTTTGTGTGACAGAATCATTACTTAATCGACATCGAAATTTGGCAAGTTCATTTAGTTTTACATTTTTGAACCAGGTTTACTTAAATTCCTGTGTTTTGTACAGTGTTTTTGACGTCGCCCATTAAAATAACATGATCAGTATGGGGCAGAATCTGCCTTGTATCTTTAATTTTCAGCCCCTCTTGGCTGAGTTGGGGGGACCGCGGTAGTACAGTGGTTAAGGTGCTGTGCTACAAATCGGCAGGTCGCTGGTTCGGTCCCAGCTGGTGTCAGTGGATCTTTCATTGACATAAAATCCCTCCGATCGCACTATGGCCCTGGGGTCGACTCAGCCTCTAACAGAAATGAGTATCGGGAGCATTTCCTGGGGTAAAGGCGGCCGGTGCGTAAGACTGACAACCTACCACCATCCTGTGACGTTGTCACGAAATCTGGGAACCTCAACTTCCTGGAACCCTTTCGGCCTGTTCAGGCCTGTAATGCGACTGCCTTACCTTACCTTTTACCTTGGTTGAGTTGGACTTTCTCATTTGCATATTCTGAAGCTACTTGACAAGTACAGGAGATGAAGCATCTTCTGCTAAGCCTACGGGACAGATGTATGCCTATCCAGACTTTACTATATATTTCATTTAAACACATTTTAATTAAGCGAAATTATTTTTTGGGATATATAAAAATCATTAAGAAGATTATTCAAATCAAAATAAATAATTTAAGTAGCTGATGCAATTCCCCATTTTATTTCCATATTTTAAAGGTATTGACAAATTCGGAATATATTATCAATTGATGATGTCTTCTGTTGAAATCCACACTAATGATCTCCAGTAAATTCTCCAATGTAAGGAGTTTAAACTACACTGTGGATTATTGACAAATATTGTGTGTGCTTGTTAATGCAAAGGCGCTATTACAAGAGTCGAAATGAATTCATTTTTGGCATCTGAATAACAAGTAATTAATTACAAAATTGGTACTAAAATGGTCGTACCTACGCGTAATAGAATCATCCAAGCATGACGAATCTTTTTCTATGGGGAACAAACTTCCATTGTAGAATCTGAAAGACTTTTCTCGTGCGGAATCGATTTTCCATACTTGATTCGTCACGGAAAGAAATGCTGGTCTAAACATTTGTAGAATTTGTTGTTTTCTAAAATTACAAGCTTTATCAGGAAAGTCTTCAGTCCATCTGTGTACTTGGTAAAGGAAGGACGTGACTCGTATACATACAAAGAAATTGTTATGCTGTGGATTCACTCTTTGAACTGTGTATGTTCAACGGTTCGCAAATTTCTCTTCATTGTTCACTAGCATATCTTCCTTAACACGATTTAGTCCCGAGACACATTCCGAAATTACGTTGTTGTGTCCATTTATTTTTGGTCGACCTACGTCTTTTTTTCCTACATTTCATCTGTAATATGTTTGTTATTGTAAATGTTAAAGGGTTTCAACATATTTAGTCCTTTTATTTTGGTATTGTCGAATATGCTTTACTGTAATTTTTGTTGGCAATCATTACTCATTTAGTAATATCTGTCTCGGAAAGTTTGTATCAGAACAGTCTGTTTTTTATCGCAGCTTTATGAACCCGATGTTTACCTTAACAGGGGAAAAGTGATTTGAATGCAGCTAAGCTTATGCAACGAAATAAATGAGGCCAAACCCAAAAATCCTCTGAAGCAAATGTTTACTCTTTCGGGGATTTGACTGCATTATTTTGGTAATACGAGTAATAGTGTAATGCGTTATTAATGCATCAGCCTAATTATATATAGGGACATTATTTTATCTGACAACTGCAGTTAGTCATTTCCTCTCGGCTCGCTTGTTTTATAAAACTTTGACCTTCAGTGAACAAAGAGATTATTAGACGTGACGCGTGTGTGAGAGCGGAAGGAAAACATTAATGACATCTACTTTAAATGTGGTGTTCAAAAGCCTAATATTAAATGGAATGCACTTCAATAAATGCGTGGACCCCGACTCGGAGAAGATTAGAATAGCAGGAAGCCCTGCGTTGCCTTCTGTCACGAGAAACTGTTGGAGAGAAGAGTGACGCGAGTTGCCATATAAGATACGTAGCATTTCTGTACATTTTATGGAATCCGAAAAATCACACATGAGTCCAGAGAAAGGGCCATTCGACGTCTAAACCACAGCAATCCACGATTGGTCTTGAGGAGTACGACATCGTATGGACTGATAATCTTTGCGGAGGATTTTGCTGCCGCAATACTAATGACAGTCGACGAATATCACTGGCTGTTTTTTTACGTTTTTGTGACCGTGCATCAGTGATACAATAATATAAACAGCCAACTAGATGCAACAATAATAATTTTATTAATCATTTCAATTAGGCCAACATGTTTCGGGCATAATTTCGCCTATTCTTCCAGTTCCACCTCATCCTGGTCACCAGCAGGCAGCATCGTCGGTGCCTTATACCACAAGCTGTAAACACAGTCTAGTGCTCCTGAGGATAGGCGAAATTATGTCCGAAACTTGTTGGCCTAATTGAAATTATTAATAGAATTATTATTGTTGCATCTAGTTAGCCGTTTATTTTATTACACTGGCTGTTTCTTCTGTGACAACACTAAAGGTGGATCCAAAAATCTCCTTTGAAACGTCAAAAATAAGCTCCCGGTCCCAGGAGTTCTTAATCTTCGTGAAAATCCATGTGAACACATCAAATTACACTTCACTGCACTTAATGTCTTCGCATCCACTGCTGTAAACATATTTAATATACGGTCTACAGCCCTCGGCTGAAGAGAACATCTTTGACATTTGCAGCGGGCGTAGATTCCCATTATGTCTGGGACAACGTTTCGGAGAAAGCACGTAAGTCCTGTTAAATCCGCATATACGACTTTATATATCCATCTGTTAATTTCCACTGGTCGTCTTTTGTTAGTATTCGGTTTACAACGTGTAGAAGTTCAAATCTGTGCACAGATCTAGCCCGATGGAACACAATAAAAATAATAGGATTTATCTATTAACTTGCAGATACAAACTCAACTGAACTTCAGCCCAGTGTATTTGTAAATGGAAGAGTCTCGTTATTAAAAAAAAAAATCTCCCAGTATCATTGCAATCTGTCCGAGGACATTCAGCAATCGTGTTTGACGGTCACTACCAGTGATACATCTCCTATTTAAGCGCAATCATATTGATTGAGTGTGGTTCCTCATTCATGACTTTTCTAGATCACACACAACGACGCACCAGAGTCGGTAGGACTCCTCTGGACGACTGACCAGCTCGTCGCACAGATCTCTACCTGAAAACAACACACAACACTCACAACAGACAGACATCCATGCCCCCGGTGAGATTCGAACCCACAATCCTAGCAGTCGAGAGGCCATAGACCTACGCCTTAGACCTGGTGGCCACTGGGAGCGGTCACAAATATCTAACCTGCTGGTTTTATCCTGCATCATCTCTGCCAAGGTTAAAGCTGTTTTCATGAGTCGACAACAGTACCTGCTCAATTCTTTATTTGATTAAAATTTAATTGTCGTTTATTTCATTCCCACCCTCTCTGAATGCCTTTTTCATTGAACCAATAATATCAGTCTGGAAGTTTATGCAGAAGAGAAAATCTCTAGTTGCTGTCGGGGTTAGATCCCCGGTTCTTCCAGCCCGCAGCTTGGTCACTATACTAACTGCGCTATTCTGACTCCAATAAACTTTCAATTCTGCATGGAACTGCTTGTCAAGTTAGCAGCTTACGAGAAGTAGCGGGAGACATTCCCATTTGTATAATACGGCAATAAGAAGAACGGAGTTGGAATATTAACTACGGCGTAGATTTAACCTCTCCCCTTATCAGCTGTCGAGAGGGTTTTGTTACAGGGTACAAGTACACTGCTGTTTTTAGACTTTGGTTTATATACACTGGGAGAACAAGCAATTCAGCTCTTGGTCTTGTGGCAAAATACACGTTAAAAGATCCGGTAGCCGTATAAAGTGATATCGTTAGCTGGTACAGATGTGATAGGCGTCGATTGTATGACCGGTAGTTTCCTTCCTTTGCAGTTATGAGCCGAATTTTGATGTAACCCCAGTAGCAAGCATATGTGCCACCAGAAGTAGTCTATGAATTTTTCTACTTAATGTTTGACCAGCACGTTATATGTCACAAGGTAAAATCCTGAGGTCTTGCGTGGATTTATACAGTTTTCCCATGTTAATCTCCGGAAATTTCACTAATAGTAAAGACACAGCTGTCCCATTACATGCCTGGACAGGCCTTTATGGCTGCAGCAGTTTGAGGCTTCCAGAATTTCTAGACAGTCGGCACACGAAGGTGGCAAGTTTGTCAACCGTACGTATTGGCCGCTTTTATCCGCAGGAGATATACTAGTACTCTTTTCTGTTAGCGTCTTAGTTGGCTGTCAGAATCATGGTTCGGCCGGAAGAAACAAATCAATGAAAAATCCTAATGAATCCATCGGGAAATCGATCCCGCGACCTTCCGGCTCGTAGCGCATTGCGTGAACCAACTGCGCTACCGCGTACTCCTTTGTTAAATGTATAATCATAAATTTTGTTGTAGATGCAACATTTCACTCTTTGTACTTTGTACTCACGATAAGTTGTACAACATATTACGTCCTGTCACTGATATTTTTACGTAGTCTGTACTGACTTGTACCAGAAATTCACGCAGTTACATACTGCAGCTTCGTACCGAACGTTATGTGAATAGATTCAAATTTAGTTCTTATTCTTACGTATAATAAAAGCCAACGAGATGCACTATTTCTGAAGTTTATTTTGATAAAGAGCTCTACATGTTTCGGACAGACCTACTGTCCATCAAGAGTCTCAACACTGTATACACTGCAATAGGTATTTGTCATGCTAGTCACTGGTACGTTGACTCTGCTAGCGAGGTCGGGACCGCGCTAGCAGACAATCAACGTAACTAGCACGACAAATACCTATTGCATTGTGTACAGTGTTGAGACTCCTGATGGACAGTAGATCTGTCCGAAACATGTAGAGCTCTTTATCAAAATAAACTTGAGAAATAGTGCATCTCTTTGACTTTTATTATAAGAAAACATCACGATGCACGGTCCTCTGATTGTCGTATTCAGATTTAGTTCTTATATGTTTTTTTGCGTGTAAATTACCTTCACTGTTGTACTGATTTTCGTTACTCAAGGTTTGTTAGCCGCCGGAGAACGTGACTTGGTTTATGTGACACGAGGAAGTGGTGGCCGTCGTTGTGGGGGTTAAGCAGCGTTGAAGAGCACAAAAAGCCTTATGAATGTTAGACAAATGAGATGAAAGAGCAGTACTGGGACTTCCTTTGGCTGACTTCGTTAGTTGACTAGAGTTCCATCGCCGGTGAGCTGTCTCATGGTCTTCTTACCAGTGATGTTCAACTTGTACCAAAGTCTGTCACGAAAGGAAGATGCCGAGAAAGAGCCCCAGACGACAGGCCATGATAGGTTTTGTATCCATCAATACCAACATCAGAGGAGTTTTCGGCGTCGAAAACGTGAAACTGGCAGAAGAGCACGTTCATCTTCAGAAATTGATAATCGTTCTCCGTCAACTGTCAAATTTGGTCTTAGAAGACAACGTTCCGCTTCGACAGAGGAGGAAAATGATTTAGATCTTTCAAAAGCTCGAATAGTTGCTGTATCCGGAGGCAGAATGTTACTTCCTGATCACAGATTCGATTCTCTAGTAAAATTATTTTCCTGTTTTACATTATCACAAACTGGTACATGCAGTTCCCGTCTGAGGAGACCACAACGGTGAGTAAATTCCAACATTCATGTTACTAATAACTATATCTGCCGGTCCCAGTGCCGCGCGGTCTAAGACGTGGGTCTACTGAGACTGTGGGCTAGAATCCCGCCGGGGGCATGGATGTCTGTCTGTTGTGAGTGTTGTGTGTTGTCAGGTAGGGGTCGCTGCGACGAGCTGATCGCTCCTCCAGAGGAGTCCTACCGAATGTGTTGCGTAGTTGTGTATGGTCTAGAAACCTCAAGAATGAGGAGTCCATGGCCCCAATTGGGCCGCAGCGCCACAAGAGAGAAAAAAATCATACCTTAAAAGTTGTGTTTTGAAACTCTAAAATATGAAATTTGAAAAGGTGATTCTGTCTTTATTCCACCTATAAATCTGACTGTTACTGAAGCCCTGTATCTTTCATATATACGTCTGTGTAAAATGAAATAATTTGGTTGTAATAAAATATTTTGTCTGTAGGCAGGTACTTTTGACTGCAGAATATTTTTAACGTCTTTAAATTTCAGTGGTTGCTGCAAGTACTGTGCCATGAGGTTTAAATTTTAAAAACTCTGTATTTCTTTTGCACAATATGCGTGTCACCTACAGTTCTCAAAATTCACAGTAATTATTTCCCATACAACATTCAACTGATCGGTCTTTATAATGGAGACATAAACTATTCTCTGGGAGGGAAGGGCCGAATTTTAAAATACAATTTACATTATTTCTAATCTACATTAGTGTTTATCCTGCCGGTATTATTCCACCAGTACTCCATACCTATATTTTTCTACAAAACTTCTGTCACCAGCAAGGAAAACACTTGTAGCCTGAGGACCTTTCGACAAAGTGATACCCCTTCGGGTGTCGGGTAGCATTAGAAAAAAATACCTTTACTCTTTTCTTACCCTATAATGACTAAATAAAATATGGGGTTCCATTGAATTTTTATGGTCACTGAGCGCGTCCCTTAAAAATAAAATAAATGAAATTTTTACCTCTTAATGAGGTCTATCCATTGTTTTATCTCACCTAACATTAACTGGGCTGAGAAGAATGTACGTATAAAGCGTACACATTATACGGTAGTAATTATTCATGGAAAATATGTCTTGAATTTTTATCTCTTTAATGACCAACCCCTCAAAAATGCTCCTTAAATTAATTTTTGGTCGCTGTCTTCATTTATTTAACGACAAAATTAAGTGTAATAAATTAAAATCTACCTCGCCATCATAAACTAAGAGGGTTTCGCTTGTTGTAAAGCTTACTAGCAAAATTACAAAAATTCATAAATTAAATTGATTTCTTGTATACACATGCATGCCTTATGTCGCAGTGATACTATACGTGGACAGTTTCTTAAGATATACAAAAGATATTTCGGTAGGTGGATTTGACATGCAGAGGATCGTGCTTCGTGATATATTCTTACAATAAAAGCCAACGAGATGCACTATTTCTCAACTTTATTTTGGTAAAGAAAGTATTTGTCATACTGAATTTCAGCAAGACAAATATACCTGTTGCTGTGAATACAGTATTAAGACTCCTGATGATGGACAGTAAATTTGTCCGAAACATGTAGAGTTCTTTACCAAAGTAAAGTTGAGAAATGGCGCATCTCGTTGGCTTTTATTATAAGAATATTCCGTAGAATTTGACGTTCAGGTGGCCGTGCAACTTGATAAATTCTTGTAATAATATCAACTAGATGCACTAATTTCTCAAATTTATTTCTGGAATAAAACTTTACATTTATCGGAGAGTTCCTCTGTCCATCATCAGGAGTTTTTCACTGTACACACAGCAATGGTACATGTCATACAGGTTTGCTGACAGTTTGCGAGCAAGCTGTCAGTAAACCTGTATGACATGTACCATTGCTGTGTGTACAGTGAAAAACTCCTGATGATGGACAGAGGAACTCTCCGATACATGTAAAGTTTTATTCCAGAAATAAATTTGAGAAATTAGTGCATCTAGTTGATTTTATCATAAGAATATTCGGTAGGTGGCTGTGCTACTGTCTTAAGAGGATTATATGTAATTATACTTACGTAAATATTGCTTTATATTTTGGACATTGAGGATATTCGTTACTGTAGAAATCCTAAACGAGATATCCTAGTCAATATCACACACGTTCAGTATTTATAACATACCATTTTATACTCCAAACACTGTCTCTAATATGGAACACAAAAGACAGAATGTTTAAGCGTAGCATAACAATTTTGACTCGTGTAGAGAACGCGTAGACGGTTTGAGCATAACGCGTCTTGTTTGTTTGTTGTCTACAACTGCTTTTCAAATTATATTTCACTGAAATATGGAAAGAGTTACGCTTGATATGTGCGCATAAATGCGGGCAAATCGTCGTTTGCAGTATCCGTTATATTTGTCGGATCTTAACCAAAACTGAAATGTATTCAGAACTTTTAGTACTTGTGGCCATAACATTTTACACGAATGAGCTTCAATTAAGTGTTAATGGACGAATATTGCAAATGTAATGGGGGCAGTTTCGCAACGTTTGTTTCTGATGTTCCACAAGCTCTGTTAGTCCACTAACAACTAGTTGCTTCAGGAGGCCAACAGTAGTCCGAGATAGTAGCGAATGTCAAACAATGCGTTTGATAATGAATCAAATATTGTGGCACATCGTACGGGTTTAAAACATCGAAGACCCCAAAACTCTCTCCCAAATAACGTGTTGTATGATATGTAAGACAGCAGAGTTCATTCGGTGCAGAATCGTGTGTCTTACGGTTTAATATCCAAAAGTTTAAAGATTAAAATATGCAGAACTATAATTTTGCCTGTTGTTTTGTATGGGTGTTAAACATGGTCGCTCACAGTGAAGGAGGAACTTAAGCTGAGGGTGTCTGAGAATAGGGAGTGGAGAAAACTACACAATGAAAAGCTTAATGATCTGTACTCCTCACCCAATATTTTTCGGGTGATTAAATCTAGAAGTATAGGCGGGCCTTGTAGCACGTATGGGGAGAGGAGAGGCGTATATGGGGTTTTAATGGGGAAACCTGAGGGAAAGAGACCACTTGGAAGACCCAGGCGTAGATGGGAGGATAATATTAAGATGGATTTTCAGGAAGTGGGATGTGGAGACATGGACTGGATAGAGCTGACTCAGGATAGGGACAGGTGGCTGGCAAGTGTGAATACGGTGATGAACCCTCGGGTTCCATAAAATGCGGGGAATTTCTTGACTAGCTGAGAACCGGTTAGCTTCTCAAGAAGGTCCCTGCTCCATGGAGCAAGTCGGTAAGTCAAAAAGAAAGTCTGCAGAGTCCATACTCTGATATTCTGTGTTTTTCTTTGTGGAGTTTGCAGAATTTGTTTAAACGTAATACTGTAATTATACCTAAACAATTATTATTAGTTATAAATTTGTTTATGGCATTATTAAACACAATTATTATTTAACGTTGAAATATGTTCCTTTGTTCGAAACAAATGACGCCATACGGTGAAATTTTGCAGGATTTTTTTGTTATCCTGTACTTTTCATGTACGTTGCTGCAACCGATTTATAACTTGTTGTTGGTTACCGTATCGTAAAGAATTTGTGTACAACACCTTCACCTTCTTGTGGGTCGGGTAGCTCAGTCGATATAGCGACTGACTACTTACTGGACGGTCCGGGATCGAATCCCGGTCGGGACGAGATTTTCCGCCCGTCCAGACCGGCCCTGGGGTCTACCCAGCCTCCTGTAAAATGGGTACCAGGTCTTTTCCGGGGGTAAAGTGCGGCCGGGGCATGCTACTGACCACTCACCCCCCTCTAGTGCCGCGGTCATGGAAGAGTAGAGCTATACCTCTACCCACCCTCTGGGCCACACCGGGCCTGTAACGAGATCATTTTACCTTTATCTTCACTTTCTTGTTTGGTTAAGATTCTGCAACGACGGGCTAGGTATTATTGTGCTTGCCGATAAAAGCCTTGTGGTTTTAATAAGTACCAAGAGTTGCCACCGAAGTACCTTGCTTGGTAATGTACTGATGTTAGAGACACGAAAATGACACTTCTTGATTTAAGTAGTAGGACCTGAGGTTTTTAAAACTTGTAGACTCCATGCGTACGGATTGTAGGAATGCTCGTGACAATTGTGACATTTTTGTTGCATTGTTGTGTTAGTTGGAATATAAAAGGTGTGACTGTGCTTACAACGTTTTGTCTTATTAAGCAGCTTAAACCTGAAGCTACATGAGATAAATAAACAAAGCTATTATGGAGCGTACATGAAATGTTGTTTGTTATCTGATTACTTTTAATTATTATTGGCCAAAGCACCGTAAATGATACTTTTACACTTATGTTTAACATTTACAGCATTAAACTCGAACTTGTGAAGTTAACATACACTACATTATAATTGCACCTTTGATTTGCACATTAATTATGCAGCCTAGGCTTACTTATTCGTATGTTTTTTTGTGTGTTGATTGTCAATACTCTTTTGTTCCTCAAGGGAAAGTGTAGGTGTATGAGCTTACCATGTAGACACGTGATTGTCTACATGCATGTGTGAATTTCAGTGTCAGCTATTGAAATAATGTTTACGATATTGAAGGATAAACCATCTGCCTAATTTGTAATTACCTTTGATCGGTAATAATAACATGACAGATGCGCGGAATCTTGAAAAGGGAAACGTCGTTAGCACCTCTTTATGTAGTCTCTGCCGTAAAATGTGTTTTTTGACGACTTAGTTTGTGGTAACATTTTGTGGAATATAAAATGCCACAATGGCGACCGCTTGAAAATATTCTGTAATTTTCTGTTGGATAGCGATAATCGCAAATCGGCTGCTCGAAGTAGGCATATGGAAAATTTAAACACGTTGTATCGGAATCTTGTTCTAAGTCAGTAATTTCAAAAATGGCGAAAGAGAGAAATTTTTAGGTTGTATCCAACAAAATTTAAATTATAGGGAATTTGTTCTTAAGTAATCCTTGCTTTAGAATGAGATAAAATGGACTAAAATAAAATAAAATAAATAAAATACCAGTAATTTATCTGTCTAATGTGAAATTTACACCGTGTGAACGTGTTTCCTTTATGTTCTGTTCGGAAATAATTATGAAGCTACAAAGCTGCAATTACAGTCTACGAGTTTTCCTAATGATCTTGGAATGAACTGTGTAGACCATATACATATATATATATATATGTGTGTGTGTGTGTATGTGTATATATGTGTGTATATATATATATATATATATGTATGATGTCTATGATGTCCGGCTTCCCTTTCACTCCCATTGTTTCCTTCATATGGCGTTTGGTTTCCGGAAGATGTCGATCTGTTAAAAAACCGGACATATATATATATATATATAAAACAAGTAACAGAAGACCTTCTACATTTTCTTTCAGTAAGTCTTATTAGATGTCGCAAACAGGTCTTACTTGTACAGAGATAAGCATACTGCTTACAAGTTCGAAACCCGAGAAAGGAGTTTCCATAAAGCACCGAAAATAACATGGCAGTTGAGCTAAACCTGTGAGACTATAATATGAAATCAATATTCTGTGTCCTGCTGCATATGAACACGTCTAGGCTTCGCTGTATGACCCTAGTTACGAAAAAGACACTCAACACAAATATAAATAAGCCAGTTGTTTCAGATAATATGGTGTCAGGGAGGGACGGACATACAGAAACGCTGATACCACCTGCCCAGCATTCCTAAAAACAACTAATAACCTGAGCTAAAAATATCCCATAGTCCCGGATTCGGTATCTTAAAATCTTTCACTCGACAACAAAACAGTAAAGTGGAAGTAAAACCTAACTGACTAAATAAAAATTACAGTGTCTCCCAAGCACGTCCCTGTCTTCTGTTCAGCGCTGTGATGGGAATACGGAGGGCGATTTAGCTTTCATTTTGTGGAAGATTACAGGAAACAGGCTAAGTATCCTTTCCACAGCCAGGTTGATAAGATAAGCACAGAAATGCTTGTAATCTTGGTTTACTTTAGATACTTTAATTTTTTTTTTAGCAGAGAGCGTTCTTGCATCACATAAAACACTCAGGATACCGCCGTTACCAAAAATATTTGTTTTTTCTCAGTATTACCAGAAATTCTATGTGATAAAACTTCAGGGTTTTTAACGTTAAAACAGAGGCTACATGTGTTTACAGTGGGCCGGGTAACTCAGTCGGTATAGCGACTGACTACGAGCTGGACGGTCCGGGATCGGATCCCGGTGGGAACGAGATTTTCCGCCCGTCCAGACCGACCCTGGGGCCAACCCAGCCTCCTGTAAAATGGGTACCGGGTCTTTCCCGGGGGTAAAGTGCGTCCGGGGCGTGCTGCTGACCACTCACCCCCTTCTAGTGCCGCGGTCATGGAAGAGTAGAGCTATACCTCTACCCACCCTCTGGGCCAC
>Ga0131853_10017417_pt1 | contig 13082 bp, 14 predicted proteins | sample TergutLab28metaG_FD_92764 | JGI IMG/M metagenome (GOLD analysis project Ga0131853, IMG submission 92764) | Labiotermes labralis P1 segment gut microbial communities from Petit-Saut dam, French Guiana - Lab288 P1 (version 2) (version 2) | ecosystem: Host-associated > Arthropoda: Insects >...
AAAAATTAATCAATTTTTAAGCCGCCGGTAGCTTTAATTAATCTCGCCACGTTCTCGCTGCAATTTGCTAAATTTTTAAAGCCGTCTTTTAAGGCCTCTTCTAGTGAAACTGCGCCCGGTACTATGGAAAAAATAGCATCAAAGCCATGTTCATACAAAGTTTCGGCCTCTTTACCAATTGTACCTACTAAGGCGATAACCGGTAAATTATACTTTTTAGCTACCTGAGCCACGCCGTAAGGAGTTTTGCCAAAGCGGGTTTGAAAATCCATACCGCCTTCAGCGGTGATGACAAGGTTGGCATTCTTTATGGTTTCTTCAAGGTTAGCGGCTTTTGCCACAATATTTACCCCGCGCTCTAACTTAGCATTAGCAAAGGCCATTAAGCCGCCGCCAATCCCGCCGGCTGCACCGGCGCCGGGCGCTTCTTCTATATCTTTACCTAGCTGACTTTTAATAATACCGGCTAAATGCTTTAAGTTGGCATCTAACAGTTCTACGCCTTCTGGAGTGGCACCTTTTTGCGGGCCAAAGGTACGGCTGGCACCGCGCGGGCCGGTAAGCGGGTTATCTACATCGCAGGCAGCGGTAATGGTTACCTTGCTTAAACGATTGTCCAGCCGGCTTAAATCAATTTTGACCAGCTTGCCTAATTCGCCGCCGCCAAAGGCGAGCTCTTTGCCCTCTTTATCATAAAAGTGGCCGCCTAAAGCCTGCACCATACCTACGCCGCCATCGTTAGTAGCGCTGCCGCCGATGGTTACTAAAAAGTTGGTGGCCCCTTTATCTAAGGCGGCTTTAATAAGCTGGCCTGTACCATAGGTGGTGGTGATAAGCGGGTTGCGCTCTTCGCGCGGTACTAAAGCTAGGCCGCTGGTCTTGGCCATTTCGATAACGGCCGTTTGGCCATCACCTAAAATAGCATAAACCGCTTTAATGGGCTTACCTAAAGGGTCAAGCGTTTCGGCCTCGTAGATATGGCCGCCGCGTGCACTCACTAGGGCCTCCATTGTACCTTCGCCGCCATCAGCCATCGGTACTTTAGCATAGGTAGCTTGCGAAAAAATTTTTTTAAAGCCCTCTTCAATAGCTCTGCAAGCTTCTTCGGCTGTTAAGCTTTCTTTAAAGGAGTCGGGCGCTATAACTATTTTCATATTTATTTCCTTAATAATAATATTTAATTACTTCTGTTAAAGTAAAAATTGTAACCACGAAACACACTAAAATAGTTAATTTTTCGTGTGTTTCGTGCCTTTCGTGGTTTCCTTAACCTATAACGAAACCAAAGACACCAAAAATCATAGTGGAGACAAAGGTAAGCACAAGCCCTACCGCACTTTCATAAGGGATAACCTTAAGCCTGTCCTTAATATCCATATTAACGCTGCCGCCGGTGGCATGAAAAAAGCTGCCATGAGGGAGGTGGTCGAGCACCGTAGCGCCGGAGAGAATCATTGCACCGGCGCTAACGGGAGCTATGCCGGCGGCGAGTAAGGTTTCGCCAAAGACAGCGCTGCCCACAATAGTACCGGAGGTTGTTGAAGCGGTAGCTGCCGACATTACTATACCGGCCAGCGGTGCGAGCAAGAAAGCCGGAGCGCCGGTCATGGCTAAAAAGTTGGTAAAAACATCGCGCAGCTCGCTGTTGGCAATAATACCGGCTAAGGTACCTGTACCAATCATAAAGATAGCGACAAAGCTCATACGGGCAATACCGGTAGCACAGTATTTGTTAATGTGTTTAATTTTACCCATAGATAAAGCGCCCATCACACCGCCCACCGGTAAGGCCACTAAGGGGTCTATGATGATATTAAAGGTAGGGCGTAAAGCTAATAAGCCTATAGCTACCACAGGAGCAACCAACGAGGCCCATAGAGGGGGCATAGCTTTTTCTTCTTGTTCACTAACATCATTAGGCAAAAGCTGAGCGCCTTTTTTAGAGAGAAAAGTGGCGATAACAATAGAAAAAACAATCCCAAAGATGGCAGGAATAATACCGGCAGCCATAATACTGGTTAAGGGCACCTCAAAGGTATCGGCAGCCGCTATCGATTGAGGGTTAGGGCTAATAACGTTGCCGCTTTTTCCGCCGCCAATCATAGCCACCAAAATACCGGTTTTACTAATATTAGCTTGTTTGGCCACCATTAAGGCGATGGGCGCTATAGTAATAACGGCAATATCGATAAATACGCCAACGGCAGTTAAGGCAGCGGCAGCTAAAACAAGGCAGATAATCGCCCGGCTTTGGCCAAGCGCCCGCACAATGGTAGTAGCTATTCTGGCGGCAGCGCCACTTTCGATAAGCACACCGGCTAAAACACCAGCCATTAAGATACGCAAGATGGCTGGAATCATACCTTGCGTGCCGCTAATCATTAATGAGACGGTTTGTACTAAGCTTAAGCCGCCCACTAAGCCGCCCACCACACTACCCAGCACTAAAGCATAAGCCGGGTGAACCTTTTTGATAATTAAAAAAATAGCAATGGCTAAAGCAACCAATGCACCCCAAATAGAAACCATATTGTAATCTCCTTAAACTTTGATGTTAAAGTGTAAGCTGGTTTTTGAAAGTTGTCAAATCTTTTTTATAACTATTTAGTGCATTTGTATTATAACAGGCAATATGTAGAAAGGGTGTTTAGAGGTGTCTTAAAATATTAAAAAGCCTATTTACTGCCGCTAAACCAAGCTTAGCAACAACAAATAGACTAATATGTTAAAAACTAGGTACTGAAACTAATTTATTAAAACCACCAGCGAATACCAAGCGTACCGCCAATGTTAAAATAAATATTATCGGTACCAAAACCGTTAGGAGCATGCTCGCCAAAATAAAGCTGTAAGCCAAGTCGAGGGTCGAGCGAGAGAAAAATATCTAAGTGGTTAATCAGCAAAAAGCGTAACCCAAGCGAAGCACGGCCGCCAAACGAAAGGCCGGTATAACCAAAATCGCCGGTCCAACTAGAAAAACCGGCTTCTAGGCCGGGAGCGGCATAAAATTGTAACCAATCGATAAAATCGTGGCTATATAAATGCCATTTATAATGACCGCCAACGCTAAAAAAGTTTTCGCGGATATTAAGCGAGATAGCCGCAGTAGCATCGGGGTTACGCATATTACCAAAACCTAAGCTAAGGCCTGCTCCGCCAAAACCGGCGCCATCACCTCTGTACCAACCGGCACCGGTTTCTATACCAATACCAAAAGCATGGGCATTTACGGCTCCAAAAGTAGCTATGGCTAATACCATAAGTAATTTTTTCATTTTTTTACTCCTTTATTACTTTTTACCTTTATTTAAAGTAACATAATTTTTAGCTTAATACAACTATTTAGGCAATTTTTTTAAGGTTGCCGGCTAATAACCATAAACAGTAACCTTTACACAACTTATTTAACTAATTTTGCTGGAAGCTATAATAAAACTAGGCGTTATGGCATATTCTTTACGCCACACCTCTATTAATTCTTTGGTTTTTTCTTCGTAGTTAATCCGTCTTTTTATCACAAAAGAGCCGGCTTTCCCTTTTATCTCAGTTATTACGGCAAAACCGCCGCCGCCTAAATAAATAATTTTTTCACCTTCGGCCAGTTGTTCACGGGCATTAAGCTCTTTAAGCACACAATCAAAATGAGCAGCCTGACCGCTAGCGCCTAGCCCTATAGCTTGCATAACTTCTTTAATTTCTAGCTTACAGCTAGCACAATAAAGAGGTTCGTGCTCTTTTTTGGGTGCTGCATAATGTTCGCGGCGGGTATTGTCGGCAGCTTTTTTTTTGTATTTAACCTTGCCGCCGCGTTTTTTGCGGCCGGCACTTTGGTTATTGTTTTCGTTTTTTGCTAACATCTTCTTCCATATTAATACCATTCCACTGCAAAAAACCATGTGCTAGGGTGGTGGCAATACCGGCAACTGCGGTATCTAAATAAGTGGCAGAGTTAATCTTCTGCTTTAATTCGGCAATCTTTTCGGGATTGCTTGGTTTAGCGATGCGAGAGCTCATAGCGGAGTTCCGTCTCCTTCAAAGGCGTTTTTAATGTAATGCAGCTCGCCCGTCTTCCTTGACAAAAAAGCTACATCAAAACGCAAAGCAAGCTTTGCGTAAGCAGGGTGCTGCTCCACAAACTCTAAAGCCGTTAACATAATATTACGCATTTTACGCTTATTTATGGCGTACTCCATGTCTTCGTAACTATAAGTTAACCAGCTTTTTACCTCAATAAAAACTAGGCAGTCTTCTTCCCTTGTTATTATATCGACCTCTCCCCGTCTGCTCTTAAAGTTTCGGGCAATAATTTTTAACCCGTTACTTTTTAAGTAGTTACAGACTTTTTCTTCGCCTTCATTACCTTTTTGCTTATTTGTCATAACACTTTATTATTCGGGCAAAGGTTCAAATTTTTTGACTATTTATTAATTAAAGTTTGCTAAAGTTTGGCCGAAAGACAATGCCAACCCGCCTAAAAGCCACCCATATCGGCGGCACATTTGACATTCATCGGCATTTATTTTACATTAAGCAAAGCATTTTAAAAGGAGAATAAGATGAGTATTTATAATTTTAATATTAATAAAGCAGATGGCAGCCCGCTTAACTTAGGGCAATATAAAGGCCACGTGCTCCTGTTAGTAAATACCGCCAGCAAATGTGGCTTTACCCCGCAATTTGCCGGACTAGAAAAGCTTTATCAAGATTATGCTGCTAAAGGCTTTAGCATTATTGGTTTTCCTTGCAGCCAATTTATGAACCAAGAGCTTGCCGGTGCCGGCGAAGCCGAAAGTTTTTGCCGGCTAAATTATGGCGTTACCTTTCCTATTGCTCAAAAAATTGAGGTAAACGGCCCTAATGCCGACCCGCTTTTTACCTACCTTAAAGAACATAGTACTATGAAAGATTACAAAAAGTTAGGCTTAAAAGCTAAATTTTTAACATTGTTTTCTAAAAAGAATGCCGCCGCTAACGATATTAAGTGGAATTTTACCAAATTTTTAATTGATAAAGACGGCCAAATAGTAGAACGTTTTGAGCCTACCGAAACTCCAAAAGTGATAGAGGAAAAACTTAAAACCTTATTATAGTAAAAATTAAAAGGTGAAAATTATTTTTCACCTTTTAATCCAAAAGTTGTATTTGGTTATCTAACATTAGTAAATATATTTATTACAGCGCTACACAAGATGCGGGCTAACCCGCTAAGCTACAAAGGCCTCTAACCTTCTTCGGCGGGTAGGGTGCTGTAGCCGTGCCAAAGCCTTTTTTTCTATTTGCCTTATCCGCTCTTTAGTTAAGTTAAAACGCTCGCCAATATCTTTTAAGCTCATAGCTTCTTTGCCATTTAAGCCAAAACGCAGCTCTAAAATACGGGCTTCTCTTTGGGTAAGGAAAGAAGAAAGCATAGCGTTTATCTCTACTTTAAGCTCGGCTTGCTCCGTTAGCTCTTGCGGCGTGGCATAATAATTGTCGGGGATAAACTCGCCTAAGGTAGAAGAGCTATCGCTGTCGATTCTCGTTGGGGCATCTAGGCTTACCGTGCCGCGCGCCACATTAAGCAGCAGTTGTACGGTATCTTTATTAAGGCCAAGCAGCTGGGCAATTTCTTCGGCTTCCGGCTCTTTCCCGCTATTAGCTAGGCTTTTACGCACTTTTTCAATTTGTACCAGTTCGTTAGCCCTATTTTGCGGCAGCCTGATGCTACGTGCTTTTTCGCCTAAAGCCTTCATTATGGCCTGCCTAATCCACCACACAGCGTAAGAGATAAAATGAAAGCCCTGTTCGGGGTCAAAGCGGTCGATAGCTTGCAGTAAGCCTAAGTTGCCTTCGCTAATTAAATCGGCCAGCGACATACCTTGATTTTGAAACTTTTTAGCCACGTTTACCACAAAACGCAGGTGCGATTTAGCCAATAATGCCCGTGCCTCTTCATCGCCGGCTTTAGCTAGCTTGGCTATGGCAATTTCTTCTTCGTGGCTAAGCAGTTTAATTTCGTTTATCTCTTTTAAATAAAGAGATAAAGCATTTTCGTCTTCATCGTATTTAATCTTTTTACTGTTTTTCATAATACACTCCTTAACTAGCTTTTGCTAGCCCACTATTAATACTGCAAAAAGCGTGCCAACCGGCATTGGTGAACAAATAAGAATTAAGAGTAAATAATTGAGCTAGCATGGGTAATTTTGTCGCACGAAACAAAAATAGCCAAAAATTGCGACATTTTGACCAAAAATTAATTTTTTTAATTTTTTTTTCAACAAATTTTAACAACTTTGTTATTTTACATTGACGAATTAGCACTTTTAGCTTACTATAAACTAAGATATTTTTTGTTCACAAAGTATATTAACAATTAAGCGGCATTTTTTAGCTTACTCTTAATTAAAGTATTTTTGTTTGCATAAGGTAGCTAATTTTTATTTAAGGTTGTGTATTGTATGAGTAACAAAATTTATGTTGGTAATATGAATTACCAAACCCGTGAAGAACATTTGCGTAGCTTGTTCGAAGCTTATGGCGAGGTATTATCTATACATTTTGTCAAAGATCGTGAAACCGGTCGCTTTCGAGGCTTTGCCTTTGTTGAGTTAGATTCACCGGAGGCAGTAGCCGATGCCGAACGCGGTCTTGATGGCAAAGAGGTTGATGGCCGCCAGCTTAGGGTAAAAAAGGCCGATGAACGTCCTCCCCGCCCTAATAATAATCGTGAAAGACATTACGATAATTAATTATAGTTAAAAAGCGGGGTACACCCGCTTTTTTATTAACTTTGCTATAAAATTATCCATTAAAAATATTTAGCGGCGGCCGGCCAATATTAGAGCAAAATCGCGCTCAAAGCTTTCATAAAAACCGTATTCATCAAAAAATGGCTGCCTAAATTGGCTTTCGGCGCGTATCTGCCATTGCCCGGCTTCCGGGCGTAAGCGTATACGGTTTAGGAGGACCCGGCTTTGGCCAACTTCGCCCACCGCTGCTAGCGATAGCGCTAAAAAGTAGTAACTTCTAAAAAAATCGCTTTCTATAAGGTATTGGTGCATTTCGTGGTAAGATAAAGCCATATCCAGTAGCTCCTCTAGGCCGGTAAACCGATAGCTGGGGCGGTAAAATTGCAAATGGCTTATGAGCATCGATGATTTAACAACCATAGCATATAAAAAGTTTTCTATGGCTTGCATAGCTTCGGCCGGGCTGCCCATACGATAAAAAGCTAAAGCTTGCATTTCTACCGCTAATAAGCTGGGGTTTACTTCCCAGCGGTAAAGCTCTATCACCCTATTTAAACCTTCGCGCATTAAAATTTGTCCGGCTTGCTCACGCTGCCGCCTCAGGGTAGTAAAGTTATAGTCATCAAAGTCGCGCCTTTCAATATCGGTGAGCACCGCCAAATAAAGGCCGTATTCCTCGCGCATCAAATAAAGCTCCGCTAAAGCATAAAGGTATTTAGTGCGTAAAAGGTAGGTACTATCTTCGTCTATGGCCCTTTCAAGGTGCCGTTCGGCTAAGGTAAGCTCGTTTTGTGCCCGGTAAATTAAACCCATTAAGTAGCTGGCTTCGCTAAAACGGCTGCCGTTGTATTGCCAAGCCCGCTGGGCAAAAATTAAGGCATCACCCAGCCGCCTATTTTCAAAGTTGCTCCAAGCTAAACTTAACAAAATATTAGGTTCGGTAATGTTATTAATTTGTTCGCGGTTACGCTCAAAAGCTGTTTGGGCGTTTAAGGTATAACTTAGCAGTAATAAACTAATTAAAATTTTTTTGGCCATAATCTTTACTACTTATCGGCTTTTTATAAGTGAAAGCTGAAAAATGAAAGGTAAAAAATTATAGCCAAAAGCTAATAAGGGAATGGCTTCCGCATCATTAGTATCGAGCAAATAAACATAGTTAGCGGCTATGGTTAAGGCATTTAGTTAATAATTATTAACTGCTATTTTAGTATAATACAGCAAAATAAAGCTGTCAAGAAATATTAAAATATTTATAATAGGTTTTATTAAAAATTATCAATAATTTTTATTGACAGAAATTTTATCTGTGCTACTATCAAGGGAGTAAAATTTTTTTATTTTAACAAAACTCTCTGTGCTTTTTTATGGCTCTAAGTTACTTGCCTATCTTCTTTAATTATACTTTGTTATATAAGCACATCTATAAAAAAATTTAGGAGGAATTATGACTTTAAAACGTATAGCTTTGGTTTTAATAGCTATTACTTTGTTAGCTTTTGCGGCTTGCAATAAACGAGGGGGCTCGGGCAGCTCGAGCGGGAATGGCACTTCAGTAGGCAGTTTACCGCCAAGTACTTTTGCTTTACCGACGCGTTCAAGCATTATCGATGCGGTGGTAGCGGCTGGCGGAACTGATGTAATGGTTACCGGCTATAGCGTTAATGGCAGTGCGGTAACCGATGGCAGCTCGGTATTAGGTGATAGCCCTATTGCCCTTATTGTAGCGTACGATTACGATATATTACTCAATCATGGGGTATCTAACACCGTTGTTCGTACCTACATTGGTGGATTGTTTAGTAATTTTACCAATGTATCTATTGTTGCTAACGGTACTAATATCCGCTCCTCTTCAGCGTTACTTAATCTGCCAACTCAAGTTCAAATTGTTACGGCTACCAATACCGCTATTTCTACCGCTTCCACTCAGCTTGGCGTAACGCTCGGAGTAATAGACATGAGCCGTTTTCTTTATACCGTGGGTGATATACCAACTGCGGGAGGAGGAACAACTGCGGGAAGCAACCCTATTGTTGTGGTTATTAGGTACAGTTTTTATGGGCCTACTACCCAGCCTACCCTTGCTATTCAAGAGGCGGTAGCCGAATTATTTAACAGTGGGTTTAGGAACGTAAGCATAGATGTAAGCGGTATCAATGTTTCTTCATTGGATATGGGGAACGTTTTGGCACCGGGGCAAGGCCCGCAAGGGGGTGTAACTTATGGAACTTATGACGCGCAAGCCCTTAACTGGACAAGAAACTTTCCCGGCGGCAGCGGCCAATGGTTAGCTCCCGAATTGGCCGGTAAATACCTTCGTTCGGGAACGGCGGTAAACTCTATGCAGCGCTATTACATTTTTATGTTTTTGTCGGCCTCGCAAATCCGTGAGTACGAAATTTTAGTTGCCGACTGGAATAGCTTTAATAATTTACAAGGTGTTACCACACGCGATTTTGCCTGGAATGGCAGCAGCTTAAGCTTTGTTGCCGGCTCGCAGGTTAACAATATTCCTATAGCCGATGCCTTTAACCAAATTCATAGCCTTTATAACACGGTGGTGTTGCCCAGCCAGCCATAACCGGTAATTATTTATTAAAAAAGCTAAGGTAATCTCATTAAGGTTACCTTAGTTTTAATTACCGGCTATCTGCGTAAGCCTTCTATTAATTTTATTTTTAATAATTTGTACATAATTAAAATGCAGGCACTCATTGTTAAGCCAAAGATAGCCAATAAGCCAAAGGTAGCAAGGCTAGATGATTGTTGCCACCATTCTACCCCTAGCAGTTGCTTTAAGGCTAAATAAACGCCAAAAGCTGTTAAACAGGCGATTAAGACTTTAATAAAATCGCGGGTAAGTTTGGCTAGCCCTAAGCTGCCGTATTTAAAGCGGGCTATAGTGGTTAAAATAATAAAAGCTAGAAAAAAGGCGGCGCTATTGGCGTAAGCTAAGCCGGCTACCCTTAGCGGAGTGGTTATTAAAATTAAACTTAATATAATATCTAGCCCGCAAGCTAGCGCAGCGCTAATAAGCGGCATATTAAAGCTTTTTTTACTGTAATAATAACGCACAATAAAGTTATAGGCGGCTACAAAAAACATACCCACACAAAAACCCACTAACACTCGGCCGGCCATAAGAGCATTAGCCGGTAAAAAAGCCCCACGCATTAAGGCTACGCTAATAATTTCGCGGGCCAGCAGGCTCATTATTAAAGCCGCCGGCATAAGTAGGTATAGTAAAAGCTTAAGCCCGCTTAACAAACTGTCGTTAAGGGCTTCGTGATTACCGCGCTCGGCTTCGCGGCTCATTTGCGGAAAGTACACCGTATTAACACTAGCCGAAAAAATACCGTAAGGCAGCTGAAAAAAAACAATAGCATTAGCTAATGCACTGGCCGAGCCGCTCTCTAAGCCGCTGGCTAAAAAGAAAGCCACTTGCTGGTTTATGGCCAAAATACTGCCAGTTATCAGTACCGGTAACCAATGTTTTAGGACTGCCCTAAAGCTGGGATTGTTAAAGGCAAAGTTAGGCAGCAAATAGTAACCTAATCTTTTGTAGGGTATGGCCTGCATAAGCAGCTGCACAAAGCCGCCGGTAATGACCCCTAAAGCCATGCTGTAAGGCCCTAAATATTGATGAGTAAGCAAAATAACGGCTATCATTATTACCGAAAAAGCAATGGGTGAAAGCGCCGCCACTAAAAAGCGGTTATAACTATTAAGCACAGCCATAAAGATGGCGGCAATACTTACCAAAAGTAAATAAGGCATAAAATACCTAAAAATTACGCCGGCCAACAGCATTTCGTGAGGGTTAGGAAAGCGTACAAATATCCTTACCACATAAGGGCTAAAGATGATAGCTAAAATAATTAAAGGGACCAATACCACATATTGAAAAGCCAGTATTTGCCGGCTTAACTTTTTAGCGGCATCTTTGTTATTATTGGCTAGGTGTTTGTTAAGTTCGGGGATAAAAGCCGATGATAACGCTCCTTCGGCCATAAGTTTACGTAAGTTATTAGGGATAGAAAAAAGAGCATTAAGTACATCGGCCAATCCTTGCGCCCCAAAAACGGCATTAATAACGGCTATTTTAACAAAGCCAAGCAGGCGGCTGGCTAAGGTGCATAACATAACTAAATAGGTAGCTAAGCTGCGCTGGCGTTGAGATTGATCTGGGAGCGGTTCGCCGTTAGGTGGGGTGGGCTCTTTTGGCATAAAGTAAGTGTAGCATAAAAAGGAGTAATTAAACTACCACTTTGGCAGCCGTAGCGGCGGCAAAATTTATGAAACCTGCCTAAAGCACATAATTATGATTAATAATTTAAAGTAGTAGCCCTTCTAAGCCCAATTATATCTTTTGCTGCCAGCTTTGTGCCTTTAAACTCGATAACGGCTAAATTGGTAAGGCTGCTTACATCTAAGCTGGTTATAGCAGTTAGATATTCTAAGCCGGCTGCATTACTAATGTTAGTAATAACAAGTTCGCCGCCGATATTAGTTAAAGCGTCGCTTAACGGCCGCCCTGTGCGGGCGGCGTTATTACCTAACTTTTGGGCAACAATGTTCCGCAAAGCTTCATCAGGAAAAAGACTATTAAGAGAGGCATCAGCGACTACCGGTAACCCTCTGTTTATACTTATATCAATGCAGCCTAAAAAGATTAACAACAAAGGCGTCAATAAAAATTTTTTTTCATAAAAGGCATTTTTCTAAGTTTAATAATTGCACCACTAATACTCACACAGCTTAGGCGCACGTGGGAACGGTATTACATCGCGCATATTAGCCATACCGGTTACATACATTAAAAACCTTTCCAGCCCAAGCCCAAAGCCGCTGTGCGGTACACTGCCGTATTTACGTAAATCTAGGTACCAGCTATAGTCATCTGGGTTAAGGCCGCATTGGTTAATACGTTGCAGTAAGGTGTCGTAATTATCTTCACGCTCGCTGCCGCCAATAATTTCTCCCACGCCGGGCACCAATATATCCATACCTCGCACCGTTTTGCCATCGTCATTCAGTTTCATATAAAAACTTTTAATATCTTTAGGGTAATCGGTTACAATAACCGGCCCTTTGATAAGCTCTTCGGTAAGGTAACGCTCGTGCTCGCTCTTAAGGTCTAGCCCCCAGCCTAGCGGGAACTCAAACTTTTTACCGCTTTTTTCTAATAATTCAACGGCCTGCGTATAGGTGATGACCTCAAAGGCGCTGGCGGCCACCTTGCGCAGCTCATCAATAATGCCGGGCTTAATACGTTGGTCAAAAAAAGCCATATCTTCGGCGCTATTTGTCAGTAAATCGTTAATAAGGTACTTTAAAAATTCTTCAGCTATGGCAATGTTACCTTTAATATCGCAAAAGGCCAATTCGGGCTCTACCATCCAAAACTCGGCCAAATGGCGTACGGTATTGCTGTTCTCGGCCCGAAAAGTGGGGCCAAAGGTGTATACATCACCCAGCGCTAGGCAGTAAGCCTCTACGTTAAGCTGGCCGGATACCGTTAAATGCGCCTTTTTACCAAAAAAATCTTTACTATAATCAACTTCGCCTTTAAGTTTATCCAGCGGTAAGGTGGTTAGCTGAAACATTTCGCCGGCGCCTTCGGCATCACTGCCGGTAATAATAGGGGTGTGGATATAATTAAACCCTTTACTCTGAAAAAAGTTATGAATAGCATAACTTACTTTGTTGCGCACACGCATAACGGCCCCAAAGGTGTTGCTGCGGCCGCGCAGGTGGGCAATTTCGCGCAAAAACTCCATACTGGTAGCTTTTTTTTGCAAAGGGTAATCGCTGGGAGCAATACCCAGCACCTTAAGGCTATCTACTACCAGCTCCACACTTTGTCCTTTAGCGGGGCTTTCTTGCAGCCGGCCTACGGCCATAAGGCTGGCGCCGGTGCTAATTTTGTTAAATTCATCTTTTAAATTATCGTTTAAATTATTTTTATCTATAATAAGCTGCAAGTTGCTTAAGCAGCTGCCATCGTTAAGGGCAATAAAACTGGTTTGGGCTCCATCACGTACGGTACGTGCCCAGCCGTAAATGGTAAGCTGTTTACCAAGATAGCTGCTATCGTGCAGTAAAGAAATTATTTTTATTCGGTCTTTCATCATAGTTAATTATAGCAGGTAGCCAAATAATTAGCAAGCTGGCCTAATATTAGGTAACTATCCTTTTATAGACACCAATAGTATTTATAGATGGCTAGCTAGTCTAGCAATTTTATCTAGCCAAACCAACCTTAAAAAATATCAAAAAAAATTAAACTTTCTCCTCAAGTGAAGAATTAACAACCCGTAATTGAGTAGTGGTAACTGAAAAGTGAAA
>Ga0131853_10017419_pt1 | contig 13081 bp, 6 predicted proteins | sample TergutLab28metaG_FD_92764 | JGI IMG/M metagenome (GOLD analysis project Ga0131853, IMG submission 92764) | Labiotermes labralis P1 segment gut microbial communities from Petit-Saut dam, French Guiana - Lab288 P1 (version 2) (version 2) | ecosystem: Host-associated > Arthropoda: Insects >...
CCAAATTAAAAAAAAAAAAAGAAAAAATTATAATTTAAAAAATATACAAAAAACAAAATTAAAAAATTTAAAAAAATAAAAAATTAACCAGCAAAAAAAAAAAATTCCAAAACCCAAACCCCCAAAAAAAAAAAAAAAAAAAAGCTTCCAAATTCAATTTTACATTTTTATACAAGAAGGAAATTTGTATCATTTTTAAGATATACTGCATTATCTGTTTCAGATTCTTTTATAATTTTATCTCTTTCTGTTCAAATAATATTTATGTTTTTCATAAGCCGTGTGCTAGGGATTTAAATAACAACCTTGCTCATTTAAAGATTAAAAATGACACACATCGGTTCAACACAGAATACCAATTTACAAATGACTGAAAAGGTTCAGAGCAACAAGCTCCATTTTAGATAGCAGTAGAACATGCAGAAGACATGTTATAAAAAAACTAAACAAATTAGTGTCAGGTTGTAGAGTGGTCCAAGAAAATACCTGGTATTATTATTATTATTATTATTATTGTCTCTTGTCACAGGCCTTTTCTTCCTGGTACTTCTCTTGAATTGAACCAGCAAAGATCCCCACCACTCAGGCTTCAAGTTTCACACTGCAGTACTTTCCGTATTGTGTGTGATGTTCTAATTATAGCCGTCTTTTGTGGTGAATCTATTGAATGTCTTCCTGGTACAGCTTCCAAATTTTTCCTTAAGCTTCTTGTTACTATTCCAGTGGCTCCAATTATTACTGGTATAATCATACATTTCAGGTTCCACATTCATTGTATCTCTATACCTAAACTCTTGTATTTTAACTTATTATTATTATTATTATTATTATTATTGAGATTATGTGTGACCGCGCCATGAACTGCTATTAATCATGGTGTATGAGCTTGATATCAACAATAAACACACTGTACTCACCACTTTCCAATTGCGTTTGATATAATTTTTGAAAGCAACAGCCCCTGCAACTCGTATTGTTAGGTGGACATCTTGTTTGTCAACCAGGTGTAACAAAAGAACAGGGTAGTTCTGATTAACTTCAACTGATTCAAGAAACTTCTCAGCTGAACAAACAAAAAAAAACTACCATTATCATACAGAAAAGCTGTGAAGAAACAAGGAACAGACAAATAGACACCAGAACTGTCCAACTCATTAGATTAAACTCACCAGGTCTCCTGATGTTAACATCAGGGCTCAGTGTATGTTGGAGGTAATCTGAAAGGGTTCGTAAGTTGTCGTCTGTTAACTCCATGCCTATTAAATACAAACAGTATATTAAACATGGAAATATTAAAGATAAATGTATTTTGAGAAACAAATCAAATGTGTGAACATTAGCAACACGCAGCAGTGAACACAACACCATTACACATATATGTCTGGGTCCTATGTGTATCACTTACTTTGTGTGTTATATGAAGTTTTTTGTAAAATGCTCTATGACCATACTGCACTGCAGAGTGTACTCCACTTTGACTTCATGCATATCGTGCTTGCTAGGGTTTACAACAGCCCTGTTCAACCTTCTATGTGGTGTGGCCAACTTCAGCAAAATTTGGTATGCATGCAGGCAACATGAAATTCAATACACAGACTAATGAATGAATCAACTTACGTACATGCATATGTGTATTTATTTTACCTGCGTATTTCTCTAAGTATCATGTTCAGTAAAACATTATGCTGGTGATGGTGATATTAAAAGGGAACACGTATGAAAAGAACACAATTCACAATCTAGGCTAGGGTTTTTGTAATTTTGGCTTATTTTTACAAAATAAATTAGTAACATAATGCATGTTTCCATAAATAAATAGCTCATAAGTGTTCAAAACTGCTTCAATATTACATCTTGGCTCTGCCAGGAAAATCCAATCTGATACAACACAATTTACAATATTATGGTGTGCAAGGTATAACCTTAGATTGGTTTAAATCTTATTTAATTAATAGAAAACAAAGGGTGGAGCTAAAACTTTACAATGCCCAAAATCATTTTTCTTATCTAATGAGTTACCTCAAAATATAATACAATATTCCACTGCAGCCTGAAAGTGTGCAAAATAAATCATTTTGAGAGTGGAACGTTACTGTAAGAGTACACAGACTTAACAAAAAAGCAAGCACTAATCAGTTTTGGTAAAAGCTTTTTCATATGGTTCTTCCAGTTCATATGTTTGTCTAATTCTAACCCTAGGTACTGGATCTGTGAAATGAATATGTATGTATGTATGGATGTATGTATGTATGCAAATGTTACTGCTGGCAGAACAACACTGTGTCGCGGGCAACATGTTTTCCACGACACTGCCTTGACCCGTTCTAGTCTACAGGATGCGTATATGCAACCAGCCCAAGAAACTGTATAAAAAAATGTAATTGCTCACTGAGCTTTTAAATCCTTATCCTGGTACTTCACCTCACAAAAACTAAGAATACAGCCAGAAACAGGTAAACTACAGTCTTCCAAATAAGCAACTAAAAAGGAACCGACTTAACGTCTAACCCCAACCATCATCCATACGAATTACACAACTACACTATGAATAAGTCAGACAGGTACAAAATGAAACACTAAATTTAACATATATGAAAGTTCATGCACATTTACCTCGACTACGATGCTATATAACATATATTAATAAAAATTATCATACAACGCCGACAATTTCGCGCACACAAACATAAATTTGTAAATGGAGTTGTGTAATGCCGTCAGATGTCGCAGTATACGTCATTGCATGTCCGGATATTTACGTGCAAACCCAACGACAGCGATAGGTTAATATCAGACATCGAAGTGCATCAAAACTAGAATTCGATATACATACCTTTCGAAAACATTGCATATTTCCGGTCAGTGGATTGAAAGTGGTGGAAAGGGACGTGAACAATGGTAAAGGAATTACGTTTTATAAAACATGTATTATTTATATATAATAGCAGTGCTGACTTTGTGTTGTTCGCAACTTTTTGATACTTTTCTTTCTTTAGGCCAGTGAGGTTGAAGAGACTATGAAGAGGATACAGTCGCACAAGGGAGTGGTAGGCACAATTGTTGTAAATTCGGAAGGTAATTGTGTTTTAATCACAAAGTTATCCGTAATTATGTATGCTACTCAGCATTTGTTTCAGGATGTACCCTTCCATGGAAGTTGTAGATATAAGCCTAAACAAAACGTTGTTAGGCCAATATTTCAACAGTTGTTGGGAAAAATATACATGTGTGGCCACCTTTCTATAGTAGTTCCGATTTTAAGCCTACATATATTAACGAAAAGATTCTTAGCAGTATTGAACTTTGTACATTCTGTAGAGTTGTAACGATGGTGAAAGTGAGCTTTGAAGTTACATGTTCTGTTGATATTGAGGTAACGAAATACAACATGACACAGTACAGTAGGACTGTATGACATGCTTAATGCCCTATGCCAGTGTGCTCTAAGGATTTATGAAAGTGAAATCTTGTATGTATGTGTGTAGCAATCGGTTATTTGGGGGCCGAACATGCTTAAAATGAACGGAGGTGAATGTAAATTCCGTGTCCGCAAACGTGCCTTCCTGTGTGTGTGAAGACATTCATTCAGATGGTTTTGTATGCTGAGATTGCAGTCATAATACATAAATACCTGTAGTCTATGTAGGATAGCCTATCTGTTTCAGATTAGAACTCTCTGAGAGTTTTATTGAACTGGTCTGTGTAAACATCTAGATGCCTCTTTTGAAAAGAAATATCTTTCAGATTATGTAAATTCATATTCCATGGTAATTACCAGCACTTTGCATAATATTTTTAGCATTCAGAGAATAGAAACAGTACACTGAAACAGAAGACTGCTCTGTCAGGCATGCTTTATTGAATGCACTGAAATTGTGGTAATTAGCAGGAGTGTATATCACAACTTACATAAATCCAGTTATAAAACTTTTATTTAAACCAGCATTATGGCAACATTGTCTGTTGAATGCCTGAGCATACATTTCTGTAGGTTGCATCATTTGTTCACAGTTTTAGCTGGGTCAAAACATTTACTGAAGTTGCACTGTTTCAAAAATTAGGCATAGGGTGCCTCAAAAGTAGTTACTTGCAGAAGCAGAATATTGCTGAAGTATATGGCTGTTGGTGATATATGTAGTGCATAAGGCAGTATTTATGTTTCCCAAACAGATGTTTTTAGGGTACGCTGGATATTAGCACCATATGATTGATTGATTTACATTTGGGTTCGAGACCTTACGGTCCCGATGCACCTAGGCCTTAATTGATGGGTCCTTTGTGCCCCATATCAATTCAAGGGAGCCCTGTTACTTTGGTGAAGTTCCAGATGGCCCCCAGACTTATATTTTTAATGTCTTCTGAGTCGAAAATGAAGGAGCCCAGGTACGTATGTCTGAGTGAAGCCAAAGCTTTACATTCACATAGAATGTGGGCTGTTTCATCCTCTGCTGCACACCTCCTGCACAATGGACTGTCTGACAGCCCCATTAGGTGAAGATGTCTTTTCAGGGTATTATGTCCAGTGAGAAGGCCAGTAACAACCCTGGACTGTGTCCTGTTAAAGGACAGAAACCTAGCCTTGGCACACAGACATGGTTCTGAAATTAATTCTCGAACCTGTCTTTGGGTGTCACCAAGACCTCGCCACCAAATACCCAATGCTGGTAAACCAACCAATGTCTGATCCTTCTTCATATATCCTGCCTAGAGACTCCCAAGGCCGGCTCAGGTTCAACAAACTTAAGAGCAGAGCTGCCTCTTCGAGCTCATCAGCAGTTTCATTTCCTCGTACCCCAACATGACCAGGGGCCCAATACAGCCCCACAGCATGCTGGGTAGAGATATCATTCAATGCTTATTGGCACTGTTGGACCAATGGAGACATTCTGATGGTCTGAAGAGTTTTGAAAGCTGCCTGACTATCAGAGCAGATACTCATGTGCTTCTCTGGTCTACCCTGAAATTGAATTTCATGAGCACATGCCAAATTAGCATATATCTCAGCCTGAAAAACTGTAGCATACATTCCTAGAGAAAAACTGAGCCTTCTTCCCACAGATTGCCCATAGACTCGAGCCCCGGTCCCCTCCTTATCCTGGACCCATCTGTAAACCAGATGAGCCCTTTGACTACAGGAGGAGTCCCAGTTCCTCTGGTCCAGTCTTCCCTAGTCAACATGGTAATCTTATATTTGGGTTCAAAATTGAATGTTGACCTCATAACATCTACCCCCATATTAAATATGGAGTCTTACTGCTGAAGCTGCATCAATATACTGCTGTGTCCTCGATTGGGATGTAGGTAAGACCAACTTCCCACACTCCGGAGAAGATGCGCAGCTGACCTTGCCTCACTGTGTACCACTAGCTCCAGTGGGGGGAGGGGGAGTGGGGGGCAAATAAATGCTTCCACAGCATTGGTGGGAGTAGTGCACATCACTCCCGTTATCCCTAAGCATGCACGTCTTTGAACTCTGCTTAGTTTTTTCTTGGCACTAACCATCTGACAGCCAGGCCACCATACTATGGATGCAAAAGTAATGGATGGCCTAATGATAAAGACGTAGAGCCGATGAGCCACCCTGGGTCACAGGCCCCACATCACACCACAGGCCTTCTTACAGGCCCACAGCAGATTGTAAAGGTAAAGCAGTCCCGTTATGGGCCTGGAGTGGCCCACAGGGTTCCAGGAAGTTAAGGTTCCCAGATTTCATGACAACGGCACATGATGGTGGTAAGGTTGTCAGCCTTACGCACTGGCCGCCTTTACCCCCAGGAAATGCTCCTGGTACTCATTTCTATTAGAGGCTGAGTCGGCCCCAGGGTCATAGTGCAATCGGAAGGATTTTATGTCAATGAAAAATCCAATAACACCAGCTGGGATCGAACCAGCGACCTTCCGATTTGTAGCACAGCACCTTAACCACTGTGCTACTGCAGTCCCCCAGCAGATTGTGAGCCTTCCTCAATTTTGACATCCACATGCTCCCTCCAAGTTAGCTGTGGATCCAGGACTATCCCAAGATACTTGACCGATACAGGGCAGCGATATTAGCACCACTTAATGTATATTGTTGCTCTTTCCATGTCATAATTTAGTACATATGTAATGTAAGGTAGCTGTCAGTATAGAACTTTCGTAGGTCACAGAATGCATGTTCAGCGAAATTGTGATTTCTTTGTTTCCATCAGTGGCTATAATTTATACAACTGGATCGTATCAAAATAAATCCATTGTGACCAAATATGATTTTCATAATTGCAACAGCATCCTGCTTAAATTTTAATGGGCTGTATGCTGATTACGCTTCAGTTTGGTTCACAAAAGTTATTTTGTATTTCATAAGATCAGTGAGTGCACCAAGCTGAGTACATATTTCTGTCTGAATTACTGTTGGACACTGTCTGAATTACTGTTGGACAGGTATTCCAATTAAGACAACAATGGACAACACTACCACTGTTCAGTATGCAGGATTAATCAGTCAACTCTCAGACAAAGCAAGAAGTGTGGTTCGAGATCTTGATCCCACCAATGACCTCACATTCCTTCGCATTCGTTCCAGAAAACATGAAATAATGGTTGCTCCTGGTAAGGGTAGGACATATAAATATGTATTTGAAATGTATCTTGGAAAAAATTGTAACTATGAAAACATAAATTAATCATACCATTTTTTAATTCTTTGCAGATAAAGAGTTCATTTTGATCGTCATTCAGAATCCAACAGAATGAAGTTATAATGCACATGCTGTGTCTGTAAAGTGGACTGTGATTGCTTACCATGTGAAAAAAGTATCTTATTAGTATGAAATAATGTGAAGTTCCACACGGTTTAATATCAGGATTTAATTGTATACATTGTACATCTTGCACATAACAAAAGAAAGAGTATCAAGAGGTCATCATCAAACTGAATCATAGGTTCACATTTCAGAGGTTGTGGATACCTTTGAAGTATGAAGTTTAAGATCACGATACCGGGGTGCTGCTAAGTCCTTAGACCGACGAGGAAGGGAACAAGCTCAGAAGCATGTCAGGGACGCACGCGATTTCAACAACTTCGAGAAGTGAACTATCATCAAGTTTTTTTTCCTGCAAGGCAAGGTATCGAAGGAAATTCCCACCATTCTGACGGAAACATCAGCTTGTTTCCTTCCTGGTCGGGCTAAGGACTTATCAGCACCCCTGTACTACACTATCGTAAGAGAACAATGTATTAAATTGTGTATGTCTGCACTTTTAAAAGTAGATCTATTGCTTATAATTTCAGTGCACAATACCAAAATATTTATTATGTAGCATGTTACGTTGACAGAGATTGCCACGGTAACATAGAGTGCTGTATGCAGCATTGTTTTATTGGACCCTAAAAATATTACACATTTTTGGTGATATGCTGCACTTATCAGATAAAGTGTATGCAATAAATGCAGCTGTGTACAGTATATAGTTTATAACTAAAATATTAACCCTTTAAAATATAATTTGTTCTAAACAACATTATTTCCAAACATGATGCCTTCATTTAGTCTCCTTGGTTCAGAGGGAAAATTGTTACTGCTATAATAGAATATACAGCATAATTCCATACTGCGACTACACTCGAACAGGTGCCAAATTATCTTATATTCTGGATTATCAGGTAGTACCTATACTGACTGTAATTTGTTACAGATAGTTTCTTGATAGTGCTCCTATACTTGGGCTGTACAACTAAGCAGGGGAGTATTCAATTTGGAAATCTACTTCGTCTGCACGTTCAGGGTCACCAGGGTCCTCTTCTGTCTTTTCTAGAGTCTTCATAGGAGTGGGTGGAGTTGGAGACAGGGGTGCAGGAAATAACACAACATTTGATGTGCAGAAACTCTTTGAGGCCTTTTTTAACATGTCCCTGAGCTATACATGTAGATTGCACTTGCTTTCACAGTAGTAGCTCTTACCCTTTATTGTGATGGGCTGGTTTGCCATTTTGTAGAAGTTATGAGCCTCCATCATCAAGGTGAAGTGAACACCTCAGCTACAGCATGAGTACAGTGATACCTCAGCTAATGAAAATAATTCGTTCCAGAATCACATTCGTTAGCCGAAATCTTCGTTAGCTGTAACGCACATACTGACGGAAAAGATAAGCTCCTGGAATGGCCCGACCGTTCATGTTTGCTGCTTTATGTTAGCGCGCGCATCCACTAAAACATTTGTTAGCCGAGTCCGAAAAACAGCAAAAAAAATTTTTGTTAGCAGGGTCACTCGTTAGCTGAGGTATCACTGTATTGCCCTTTATGATTTTCTGAAGGATGAACAAATTAGGGTAATCTTCTAAAGCACCCGCTCAGATCCGAATGTTCCTTCAAAATTCTGGGATCTGATTACTCCTTAATGCATCATCATATCCTTACAGGAATGGAATCCACAGCCACACCATTGCCAAAACACCAAAGCTCATGTACTCAAAGTATACAAAAATTACAGCAATACATTTTGTGTGATGTGGATGTCAATTATTCCTTGTCCCTCAGCTACTAGAAGGGGGGCTAGCAATCTGTTGTGCAGAGTCTTGCTGCATGGACAAATGGATCATGGTCTAGTCACAGCATGCTAATTGGTAGGAAGGAGTGTCAGTAACAAACTTGGTAGTTATGACAGCCTTGGTGACCCAACTCAACAAACATTACCAAGGATGAACTGAAAGAATAAGTTCATCATTTTTTCTTCTGTCCAGATCCTTGCACATTACACATTCAAACTTAAAACTGCAACCCAAACCAAAAAACTGTATCACAGTTACCACTTCTTGCAAATGACTTCCATGTATACTGGCTTCCTTGATTTAGATATGATTATGAAGAAAATATTCAAAGGACAGGAATTGCTCTCAAGCCAGCTCTGTCTTGTTGACAACACTTTGGAAAATACCCTCTTCAAAATGCTTATACATGAGAAAACATATCTTTGAGACTTTTACTCTTGTGTATAACTACACCTTTACATAAACCTGTAAATGACAAACTACACTTCACTGGGAAACCCATGATCTTCAGAAGCACAGATTCCATATGCTTTTGATGAATTTCTGTATAAAATATTGCTAATGAGTTGCAAGCATCGTGAATTACTGTGGTAAGTCCCAGTTGTTCTCATGATTATGTATAAACTTGAATCAGGAGAAAAAATGTACTGCAGTAGAACATACACATTTTACAGTGTATGGCTTGCTGTTTTGCATACCTCACTAGCCTTGGTGTTCATTTACTGCAAATAACATCTTGTTGCAAAGCTAATTACACTAAGATATCACACTGTATGGTCACATACAGACAAAATGTTTTCCATATTGAAAATGTTTAAAGTTAGTCTTATACCTTGATGATATATTTGTAAACACAGAGATCCCTATTGCCGGACTGCTTGCCATAGAGTACATGAGGGTGTCAATGCGTAGCAATCAATGATGTCACCTACTCTGCATTACTCAGTCCAGCAATAAAAAAAATTTCCCCCCCACTCCCCACCTGTGTGTCTATATATACAATGTCATGTGCTGAATGTTTCATGTCATGATCCATCATTTCATTGGTTATTTGACAAAGTTCAATTTTGGATCATCTAAGGTGGGAGAAGTATATATGTATAAATAAATAATACACAGTGAAACCAAACTGAATTTCCTCAAAATGTGTAATGTAGAAATTAAATTACTAATTTGGAAAGTGGATGAAGGGGACTGGCAGGCAACCTTTCCATTACACATTCATTTGTACTTTGGTAAGTATTCTTTTAACACCACACAAAATCTATTCTTCTTTAAATAATAAAATTATGATACTACTGGATTTGCACAAGAAGTACAAAACACTCTAAGGCTTCCTTTGTACACTGTTGGGTAAATCTGGAAAAATTTTCAGTTTTATGCTTCTCCAGTGTTTGAAACCCAGTCTTTAAAAAGGCACAGAAGTTACAAAATGATCAACCTGATCTCAGTAATAAAAATCTCATTTTAAATATCACATTAATATACACATCTACGTTTTCAAAACAAAAAGTTGTCACACTCAACAAGAATCAAATCCCTTTTACAGTACAGCAATAAGAATCACACACCACTGGATCAATTTCAGTAATTTCACTATACTATCAAGCGCACAATTTCAATAGTGGAGTACAGAAAAAAATGCAAGAAAATCATATTTCGCAGGGACTCAAATTCAACTGTCAAATGTATGCGTGAAAAATATAGTTAGTTGATCCAGTAGATTGTAATCCTTGTTCCAGCAGAAGAATGCTGAAAATATAAGACATACTAGATGGATCAATTGTTTGCACACAATAACAAAAACAGAAATATTCCAAAACATAAACAACCTATGAAATACAGCTGTATGTTAACAGATCTCAAACTCAATGACTTATCTGCAAGAACAGCAAATTAATAACAAAAAAAATTAAATTACTTTAAACATCAGTTGTGTTGTACTATGATGACACCATTCCAGCCAAAAAGGAACTTGGATCACACCAGTACAGAGCCTGATCATGACGTTTTTTTTGTTAGGTATTGTATCAAATATTTTTCAGTTGAGGGCAGGTACATAATCTTTAAGGGTTACTAGAGCTTGATGTAACATTTTTGTATTTCAGTAATACGGACTATATAACATCATAAACACACACTCAATCAGACATACACTGCAAGATTTAGTTCCCTTCAGGTATCAAGGGTACCTAAGAAAAGCACGTGTAGGCAGGTCTCGTATGCCAGGGTTACGTTCCTAAAAAAGTTGCACAAATCAAACACAAAATTCCCATTTAAAACAGTATATTGCCTGGGGGTTTGGGGATTGACAACTTCATCATCTGTAGATTTTGACTATACCATTAGTGGACATATGGACCTGGGGAGAGTATATATATGTACTGCATTTACAGTATATATACATTGCTATAGAGTATACATACTTTTCTATACAAAATATTTATGTTCTCCTAATGCAGTAAAAATGTTCCAAGACCCACATCCACATTTTTTTGGTACAGTTCATTCTGATAGGACTATGGAAGTCTTGCTACATAAACACACTTCAGTTCCTAACTTAGCAATTTAATTCCATCTGCATTTTCACAAATTGTTATGTATGCTCCTATAAGTGGGTCTAACACAGTGGTGTACGTCAACAATTTGTTCGACTTATTACGTCTATTTTCTCCTCACTACAACCGTCTTTCGCCAGTTTTTCACTTTGATTGCACTAGGTGATGTAGATTTACATTTCCCACCCATGTTTGTAAGAAAAGCCAATGCTACAGAAGAGCAAACTAGAAGAACCATGTGATTATATATAACCAACGTAATCCATCAGTTCCACTAGTGCAGTCAACCTGTCTAGACATGTCTAGTGTACAGTGTGGTCGCATAGTGGAAGTTGTTTTTATTGCCTTCTACCGTCAGACAGTGTTCGGACTCGGTTCTATACCATAGACCACTGCTCCCGTACCGCTATTCAACAGACGGCCACCCTCCTTATCGGCGACTATGACTGATTCTCGGATCACTCCACAAGAGTTTAAGCCAGTGCAACGACCAAAACGGAAACGGGGCCCATCAGCTGCCCATAATGGAGCTTCTACCTCTTTCCTCTCGCCCAATCAGTATGCTGTCCTTTCAGACAGCGAACCTGAAGACGAAGGGGAAACAAATATTACCCTTCCAGACTCACCGGTTAACAGGAAGAGAATACCCCCCATTGTGATCTACAGCCTTCTCAACAATCATTCAGCAACACTCAAACGGGTAAATGAACAACTAACTACCCCAGTAGATGTGAAATCCAAAGCAGACCGTCTCCTTTTATACACTAAATCCCCCACAGATTACAAGATACTTCTAGCAGAAATACAATCAGCCAAATTAGCATATCACACATATCCATTACCAGAAACTGTACAACCTCGTCTGGTGCTTAAAGGTATTCCATCTAACGTCCCCGAAGACGACATCCGCTCCGACTTGGCCGCTCATAACGTGCAAGCCACTCGGATTTTACAACTAACCAAAACAGACAAAACCACTCATACTGTTCTTACCAAATATCCAATATTTGTAATCACCCTCTCCCCAGGGTCCGACATCCGCAAAGTTTTACAAATCCACAAACTCTGCCACTGCATCGTCAAATGGGAGAAATTAAAAAATTCTCGCCCTGTGAACCAATGCTACAATTGCCAAGCATTCGGCCACTCATCCAAATACTGTGGCAAACCTTCACAATGTGTTAAATGTGACCAACCCCACGCTACCAAAGATTGCCTTAAACTCACTAGTACTCTCCCAAAATGCGTCAACTGTAAAGGTGAACACCCAGCGAACTACACGGGATGTCCCCAATACCAACAACATCTTCTCTACGCCCAAAACTCCAGTCAACATCAACGACACACACGCAACCAGAAACCTACCCCCTCCCCCCTCACCCATACTCCAACTTTCCATCCCTCCGTACCCCTCCCTCACAGACCCGCCCGTCCCAAACTTGGGCCCAAATCGCTGCCCAAACTCCAAACTCTGCAAATCAACAACCCCCCAGTTCTACCATCGACTCTATCAAGTCCATTTTAACCATGTTTGATTTCCAAAAACTTAGCACTTTGCTCGCTCACTAGCCCTCCAACTTAAAACAACGAACGACCCGCTTATCAAAATAGTAGCGATAGTAGACACGGTACTTGCTTGCCTCCCTTCTTACTCATAACACACAATCTACGCATACTAACATGGAACGCCAACTCTGTCGCGGGTAAAAAAGCCGAACTTCAACTCTTCCTTCAAGCCAACAACATCGACGTCACAGTCGTACGTGAAACCAAACTCCATCCCAAAAATTGATTCTCCATACCAGGATACAAAGTGCATCGACTCGACAGAAACCGCTTTGGAGGAGGAGTAATGCTCCTAGTCAACTCCAATCTACACCACGACACGTTCCCCCTGCCCCCGATGACCGGACTAGAAGCTACCGCAGTCTGCCTTCAGCTTCAAAACCACAATAAGCTGATCCTGGCTTCAGCATATCTCCCGCCATCAACC
>Ga0131853_10017423_pt1 | contig 13080 bp, 14 predicted proteins | sample TergutLab28metaG_FD_92764 | JGI IMG/M metagenome (GOLD analysis project Ga0131853, IMG submission 92764) | Labiotermes labralis P1 segment gut microbial communities from Petit-Saut dam, French Guiana - Lab288 P1 (version 2) (version 2) | ecosystem: Host-associated > Arthropoda: Insects >...
CGGCGGGCTGGGCATGGTCATGCAATGCCAGCCCATCGCCGACTGCTTTCGCGCCCTGTGCGACGACTGGGGCTGCCGCCCGCATTTCATCTACATGACCCCGCAGGGCAAGCCGCTCACCCAGCAGCGCGTAAAAGAACTCGCCCAGCTGCCTGCCATTGCCCTGCTGTGCGGGCACTACGAAGGCGTGGACGAGCGCGTGATTGAAGCCCTGGTTGACGAAGAAATCTCGGTGGGTGACTACGTACTCACCGGTGGCGAACTGCCCGCGTTGGTGCTGACGGATGCCATCACCCGCCTGCAACCGGGTGTGCTCAAGGCTGACGCGGCTTTCATCGGCGAAAGCCACTGGGATGGTCTGCTGGAGCAACCGCATTACACCCGCCCTGCCGTCTGGGAGGGCCGCGCTGTGCCCGATGTGTTGCTCAGCGGCAACCACGCCCTGCAAGAACAATGGCGGCGCGAGCAGCAGCTGCAGCGCACGCGGGCGAAACGACCTGATTTACTTGGCGAAAAATAAAGTTAAAAATACTCTTGACTCTGCCGTTGGGGAAGCGTGTATACTAGGATTATCACATTAAGGAGGCTTCCCCATGAACGAACTCATTAAAATCACAGACATGACCGGCAAGTACGACATCTCCGCCCGCACCTTGCGCTATTACGAGGACATGGGCTTGCTGGCCAGCACCCGCAGCGATGATTACGCCTATCGGCTGTACGACGATGCCGCTGTGCAGCGGCTGGAACAAATCTTGATTCTGCGCAAACTCAATATCAGTATCAAAGACATTCAGCGTGTGTTTAGTACCCCCGGTTCGGAGGTTGTGTTGGAAGTGCTGAACCAAAAAGTCGGTGACATTGACGATGAAGTTGCCCTGCTGCATGAGTTGAAAAAAGTCGTGCTGGCATTCATCGAGCAAATCAAAGCGGCAGATTTCAGCCACGACAGCGATGTGAAACTGCTGTATGCCAAAGCACAAGATATTGAAACGCAGCTGGGAGAAGTGACGGACAAATTTTCTCAGAAAGAGGACATCGTGCGAAAATATCCGCATTTTTCCATTGGCTTGGGTGGCTTTGAAAGCGATGAACAAACCCGCGAAGTCTTCGCGCTTTATCAAGAAGCCTTCGGCGCGGTGAAAACTTGGGAAGACCTGCCCTATGGTTCACCACCTGGCAACCTGCACATTGGCATGGAAATCAACGGCTTTGAGTTCTTGATCACAACACATGGTGACCAGCAACCTATACCATACGGCGCGGTTAGTTTTAATGTGCATTTCAGTGACGAAGAAAGTTGGCGCAAAGCCTATGACACGCTAACACGGGAGGGTTCAAATTATTCGACGCAATCATGGCCGCATGCGCCAATCAGCGGAATGGTGAAAGATAAGTTCGGCATAGGATGGTGGCTACACACCTAATAAAACACACACGCACTCACCACCGTGAATGCGTGTTCTTCTTTACTTCGCCGCATTGAACTCGCTTGCCAGCAAGCCATACAACACTTCATCCCAAAAGCGCCCTTGATGAAACACTTGCTCGCGCCGCGTACCTTCTTTGGTGAAGCCCAGCTGCTCAAACAGCTTGATGTTCACCGCATCTTCGGCGATGAAGCCCGTGTGGCAACGATGCAAACGCAGCTCATTGAAGGCGTAGTCCAGCATCAGCCGTGCACCAGCCAGTGCGCGGCTTTCTTCAGCAGCGCCAAAGAACAAGCCGAATGTGCCGTTGCGTTGGTCAATGCCATGCAGGTTGCCACCGCCGATGTACTCACCATCCGGCGTTTCAAAGGCTAGGCAAATGCGGGTTTCGCAGTCCCAATTTTCGTTGATGTATTTTTCCCAACCTTCTTGGCGCAGCTTTTCGTCCATGGGCAATTCTTGCTCATAGTCAGTGAAGAAGCGCCACGGGCTGTCGTACATGTCAAACTTGTGCAGCTTCCAGTCTTCGGGTCGCGAGCGACGCACGCGCACCAGTTCGTTTTGCCAATAATATTTGCCGTAGTCGATTTCGTTCATGTGATTCTCTCCTTTTTGGTAGAGTATTTTGCGCAGCGCGTCGTCCGAAAGAAAATAGCTTTCGCTCAGGGTATCCATAGCTGTGCCAAGCCTGTGCTCCTTGCGAATTTCTGCGTTGCGCCGGGCATACATCGCTTTTGCGCCGCTGCCCTCGCCCCAAGCCTTGCGCCGCGCCGCCGGAACATAAAGCAATTCACCGGCTGCGTACTGTTGCAGTTCCTGCAGTAACTGCGCGGGCAGCAGTTCGGCCGCTTTGTGATATTTCATGGCAGTGCTCCTTTCGTTGAGGTTGTTATTATTATACCCCAAAGGTTCTTCATGCGCAAGGGAAAGAATTTTTTAAAGAACCACAATTACTCCGCCCAACGCTTGAGCGAAGTGAACACTTCGCGCATGTTCGCCCGCGCTTCATCGTCGTTTTTGCAGCCGTCGCGCCAAAATTGCAGATTGCCTTCCACAAACTCATCGAATGTCGGCTTCCAAGTAAAATCACCTTCTTGGTAGCAATAGCAGCAGTAATCCGCGCTGGGCTTTCCATTGACTTCTTTGCCGAATTCTTTTTTCTTTTTCATGGGCATGTAGCAGCTTTGGCAGTGTTGTGCTTGTTTCATTCTTCGTAGCCTCCTGTGATTTCGATTTCATTATTGTCAGGGTCGTATACATTAAAATACCAGTAATCCGTGTGTGCATTGCGTATGTCTGTCACTTTGCCGATATTTAGACTTTTCATACGCTGGTGCTCGCAGCGCAGGCATTCTATCCAAAAATTCAACACAAATTTTGAATCGCCGCTGCCGGTAGTGTCATGACCGGGCAAGTTTGATTCGCTCATGATAGCGATATTTTTGTTGTCAAAATAAAATTGTGCGAACACACCCGGAGTGATTGCCGACACGCGCATGGAAAGAAATTTTTCATAAAAATCAACGGATTGCCGAAAGTTTTTGGCCACCAAATAAATACAGCCGAGATGTAACACATTTTTGTTCGGCTGACAAAATGCGTTTTCTTTTTCCAGCAGCAGTTCGTCCGTGGTCACATGAAACAGGCGGCTGATGGCCACCACTTTGTCAAGCTCCGGCAATGCCTGCCCAAGCTCCCAACGCGAAACTGATTGCCGCGTTACACCCAGTTTATCCGCAAGACCTTCCTGCGACAAACCATTTTTCACGCGATGTTCCTGAATTTTTTCTCCAACATTCACAAGCGTGCACCTCCCGTATGTACTTAGTATAACGGATAGGCGTGTGAATGTCAACCAAGCAAACTTGGAAATTTGTCAATCAGTGATTGCGTCTGCATTCGCCAACCCTCCCGCGCTTGCATATGCTGATAGAAAAAGGAGTGATAAATTATGGAATCCGTAAAAGAAAACCTAGCCAGCCTGCTGAAAGTAAAAACCCTCATTACCTTATTGATTATCTTCGTGTTTTGCTACAAAACACTCGCCGGTGTTGAAATCACCAGCGAATTCGTCATGATAGCCAGCGCTATCGTGACCTACTATTTTGCCAAAGACAAACTCTCCGACACCGAAAGGCTATAAATATGAACCTGAAGAAACTCATTTTCACCGAAAACGCCTGTTACAAAACCGGGCAAACCATCACCCCGCGCGGCATCATGGTGCACTCCACCGGGGCGAATAATCCAAAGCTCAGTCGCTATGTTGGCCCCGATGACGGCTTGTTGGGCCGCAATCCCAACAACAACCACTGGAACACCCTCAAGCCCGACGGCCGTGACATCTGTCCGCATGCCTTCATTGGCTTGCTGGCAAACGGCACCGTGGCCACCTATCAAGTGTTGCCGTGGAATCATCGCGGCTGGCACTCGGCCAGCGGCAACAAAGGCAGCGCAAACGGCACACACATCGGCTTTGAAATTTGCGAAGACGGCCTAGCCGACGCAAAATATTTTGCCATCGTATACCAGGAATCCGCTGAGCTGTGTGCCATGCTTTGCAAAGAATATAAGCTCGATCCCTTGGCCGATGGTGTGATTATCGGGCATTATGAAGGTTATAAACTGGGCATTGCCTCAAATCACGCCGACCCTGCACACTGGTTTAGTCGCCACGGCAAAACCATAGATGACTTCCGTAAACTGGTTAAGCAGCTGATGAATGAACCCGCCACCCCCGCACCGCCGCCACCAACTCCCGCCCCACCACCCGGCCAAGCGCTCTACCGCGTGCAGGTGGGTGCTTATGCCTCCAAAGCCAACGCGGAATCAGCGCTAGCGCGTGCTAAAGCACTGGGATTTAAGGATGCATTCATGTTTAGGCAATAGATAACACACGAACCCCCTACCGCAAGGCGGGGGGCTAATTATTCCGCTAGTTACGCATTGTGAATAACCACGCCTTTTTTCAGTATCACATTGGCATATAGCTCGGTTTCGCCGGTGGCCACAATGGCGTAGGCCATTGCCGCGCGTTCGTAAAACGCATGGCGTTCCAGCAATGCCACGGGGCGGTCGCCATCGCGGCGCAAAATGCACTTGCTATATTCCTGCCAAATTGGCGGCCGCACCTCTGGGTCACCGGTGTCCATGAGTACCACGGGGCACTCCACGAAGGTATCCAGCGGAAAATACATCAGAATCGCATCCAGCAGCGCAGGAATGTTGCTGTTGTCTGCACGCACAAGCCGCTGCGCCAGCGACGCTGCGGGAAAGTTTGCATCCGCCAGCACAATTTCATCGCCGTGACCCATTTCGGCTAGGATTTTCAGCAACTCGGGTGAAAGACAGGGGGGAATGTGTTTTAGCATGATTTTCTCCTTGCATGGGTTTTGTGGTTATGTATATGTTTCATGCTGCATTGATATTCGCACAACATGCCGTGCATCGCTGTGCAGCAGTTCGCGCAAATTTTCGGGGTAAACCGTCATGCTATCCAGTTGCTCCAACGGCACCCAGTGAAATCGCAAGTGCGGTGCATCTTGCGCACCAAAGAAATCCTTCTCAGGCAGAAGCTCGCACACATGCAAGTGGAACATCAGCGCAACTTGCTGAATGGCTTTGCCTTCCCAGGTGTAGAAATTTTCTTCCGTCCAGGCAAGATTACCCACAGTAATTTCGTAACCGGTTTCTTGTTTAAAACGCCTGGCGAGAGCTTGCGCCGCTGTTTCGCCAAAACGCACCTGCCCGCCCGGCGTGGCATAGCCGCCGTCTGCATATTTTTCTCTTGTGTCGCTTTGCAGCAGCACACAACCATCGCGCATCAGCAGCCCTTGTGTGCGCAATGAGAACTTGCCATCAAAGCGCGTGAGGAAAGCTTCATCGCTAGCAGTCATCAGTTCGTGTTCGCTGATATTGAGTGCTTTACAGATACTCGAGATAATGGTGATGTCGGGGTAGGTGATGCCGCGTTCCCATTTACTCACCGTGGTGGACAACACGCCCAACTGGTCGGCCAGTTGCTCCTGCGTGAGTGAAAGTGCGCTGCGTTTCTCTTTGATGAATGTTGCAAAATTGGTTTTGTTTGTCATACGATTCAACTCCTTTCGCAACGATTATACCATACGCAGGCACCGGTTGCAATGGCCGGGTGGGCTAGTTATTTCCTCGGCATACTCGAAATGAACAACCCTTCTTCTTGTGTAATATCAACACATCCGTTTGTGGAAAATACCTCGGCAATGTACTGTTTAAATTCTTCCACTCTGTCGGGCGTTATGACGTCGTCAACATTGCCCATGCCGAAATAGGACAGAAAGTAATCCACAAGCGGCTCCAGCTCGGTGATGTGCAGGCCGTTCTCAAAGCGTTCCAACTGCACGCAATCAAAGCAGGTTTGCAGCAGCGCGCTGCCGTTTTCCAGCCCAAACACCGCCGTCATGGCCTCAGGCACGGAATCTATTTGTTCATCGAATCCATGAAAAATATCATGAACTTCCTTTAGGTTTTTCTTCCCGAATGTGGCTGCGAAGAAAAAACCGCTTGGTTTGAGCACCCGCGAAATCTCATGGATTGCTTTTTGTACATCCGGCACATGAAAAAGCATATAATTTGCAATTACAATATCAAATGTATTATCATCGAAAGGTATGTTTTGCGCATCAATCACAGCGTAGTCTTTTACAAATTTGAGTTTTTTGGTGTTGTTTTTTGCGGCATCAAGCATCCCCGCTGAAAAATCTGACAGGACTAATTTTACGCCTGCCGGGATTTGCTTTACCCTGGCTTGCCAAAACACAGCGTTCCCGCAGCCTAGTTCCAACACGCGTTGCTTAGGTTTTAGCTGAAAGTGTTGCAACAGAAAATCCGCCCAGCTTTGTTTGCCTGTGCTGAAAAGCTGTTTCACGCGTATACGGCTATGTAGGTTGCTATCTGTTCCGTATTGCTTGTTAATATTTTTCATGTTTTACCACTTCCTCCAAGCAAAACTTGCCTTCATACGCAGGCTCACGATCAACCCAAAGCCCATTAGTGAAATCCGGCACGGGCACAGGTGCGCCGCCCATGGCCACGCTTTGCTCGCTCAGGCAGGTCACAACCATCCACGCTGCGGTGTCGTAGACATCAATCGGCGGTTTTTCACCACGTTGCGCAGCATCCACAAACGCGCACAACACCAAATAATCCATGCCACCATGGCCGCCCGCGTGCTGCGCTTGGTCGTGATACTGCTTCCACAACGGATGCTCATACTCCGGCAGATATTTATCAAACTGCTCCCACTCATGGTGAGGCGAACGGCCATCAATATAAATTGCATCATTAAACGGTGCCTCGCGATAGCAAGCCCGCGTGCCCGAAAGCGCATAATTTCGCGAATACGGTCTGGGCAACGTGCAATCGTGCACCAGAGTAATCGTCTCGCCGCCAGCGCATTTGATGGTGGTGGTCACAATGTCACCGCAAGCAAATTGCGCGTTGGCCAAATAGTACTCCGGCCCTTTTTCGCGCTGAATGAACTCATTCAACCCACGCGCTTTGCTGGCCACACTCGTTAACGTTAAAAATTGGTTGCCACGATTGATGCGCAGCAGCTTGGCAATCGGCCCAAGTTGGTGGGTGGGATAAAGCTCGCCGTTGCGGGCAAGGAAATTCGGCAGGCGGCCGTGTCGATTCTCCTTGCCATAGGCGATTTCGTCGCGCAGGTCGTGGCGATAGCCGCCTTCGGCATGCACAACTTCGCCAAACACACCCTGCCGCACCATATTGAATAGCGCCATTTCCTTGCGGTCATAGCAGCAATTTTCCAGCAGCATGCAGAACTTGCCTGTATCTTCGCTGGTTCGCACCATCTGCCAGCATTCTTCCACGCTGGCCGCGCCGCCAACTTCCATGGCCACATGGCAGCCCGCGCGCATGCAGTCCACGGCAATGCGAGCATGTGATATCCACGTGGTGCAGCACAGCACGGCATCAAGTTTTTCGTTTGCAAGCATTGCCTTGTAATCAAGATAAACAGCGGGCGTGATGCCTGTTTTTTCATGCACCAGCTTGGCACCTGCATCGGCACGGTCTTGGTAGAGATCGCAAACGGCGGGCACCACCACGCCGGGGATGCTGAGCATTTCGCCCATGTTGCACATGCCGCGGCCCGAAAGCCCCACGCAGCCAATGCGGATTTGGTTGGTCATATTATTTCTCCTGTGTTTTTACTGCTTTTTATTATACAATACATAGCCGAGCAATGCAAGAATTATTTCTGCATTTTGCATGGTTATTTCTTCTTTTGCATATACATGCACAACGCCAATTCGCGGGAGGTAGCCATGTCCACCATTAGCCTGTGCATGATTGTGAAAAATGAAGAAGAAGTGCTTGCACGCTGTCTGCACAGCGCACGCGGGCTATGGGATGAACTCATCATCATCGACACTGGCAGCACTGACCGTACACGTGAAATCGCCGCACAGTTCACGCAGCATGTGTATGATTTTGCGTGGATTGACCATTTTTCGGCCGCACGCAACTTCGCTTTCAGCAAGGGCACGTGCGATTATCTCATGTGGCTGGACGCAGATGACATCATTCTGCCCGACGACCACGCCGCTTTTTTGCAGCTCAAGCAAACGCTTGACCCCGCCGTGGATACCGTGATGATGAAATATAACATCGCCTTTGACGAACAAGGCAAGCCTACGTTTAGCTACTATCGCGAACGTCTGTTGCGCCGCGACCCCCGCGCTAAATGGGAAGGCGCCATTCATGAAGTCATCACACCCTTTGGCATGATTATTCACAGCCCGGTCGCCATCACCCATCGCCGCAAAGAGAAAAGCGACCCCAACCGCAACCTGCGCTTGTTTGAGAATCTGCTTGCACGCGGCGAAACCCTCAACCCGCGTGAGCAGTTCTACTATGCCCGCGAGCTGTTTTATCACGCGCGTTACGATGACGCTGTGCGCGCATTTACGCAGTTCCTTGATGGCGGAAAAGGTTGGGTAGAAAACAACATCGAGGCCTGTCGTGTGATGGCACAATGCCTGCAAGCGCTGAATGAACCCGAGCACGCCCGCCGCACGCTGCTGCGCTCGTTTGAGTACGACACACCACGCGCAGAAGTCTGCTGCGAGCTGGGTTATTATCATTTCGCCAAAGCCGAATATGAACCTGCCATGCAGTGGTACAAAACTGCCCTGTTGTGCCCGCGCAAAGATACTTCCGGTGCGTTTGTGCTGGAGGAATGCTATGGTTATTTGCCGCACATGCAGCTGTGCGTGTGCTATGACCGTCTTGGCCGCCACGACTTTGCCATCGCACACAATGAAGAAGCCGGTAAACTGCGTCCACAGTCACCCGCCTATCTACATAATAAGAAATATTTCGAGGAAAAGGGTGGAGCGTAGAGGCGGATACAAATCCGCCCGCACCTATAATATGTAAAAACGCAGCCTCCTAAGAAGCTGCGTGTTACGCGTAACACTGCTGGACTTAAGCACTGCGTGCAAGCACGCATTCCCCCTAAACATGTACCATTGACGGCAAAAGACAGAAAGCCGCCAAAAATGTTTTGCTTTTTTACGTCCGCGTCGGTGTTGCCGCGCAAGAACTATTCTAGCACATTGTCGCACAAAAAGCAAGCGAACATCGCCGGTATATCAAGCTTTTTTGTGCGCTAAATCTATGATTGGAAATTATTGGGAGGTCGTGACGGTGGGGATTCCAATTTGTCGCATTCGGCTGGGTAGTGTTGCGCCGCATCTTTCACAGCTTTGCGCAGGGTTCACCATGCTGCAGCAACGCGGGCTGCTAAAACTGGACCATTGCGAACTGACGAATTTTTGCAGCGAGTTTTTATACCCACACAACTTCGTGCTGGAAGCTGAATTTGACGACGGCACCGTGGTGGCCTATGATGTGGAAGATGGCTACACTGGCCTGCAACAAGCCGAGTTATTTGATACACAACTAAGCCGTGTGACGCGCTATTTTCGCCGCAGCTATGACCATCGCCAGCACAGCGGGCGCAACCGCACAAAGGTGCGCCCGTTAGGGTTGAATTTCCACGTGACTTGCCCAGGTAATTTTTTTGACGAACTTTTGCCGCAGCCCTCCACCGCGCGGCACGCCGACGAGTTTGTGTCGCACAACAGCTACCCGTATTATCAAGCTTTGTTTGTGGCGCAGCTACTCAATCCCGACCACATGCCCTATCCCCTGCTGGATGAAATTCACACGCAAAACCAACTGAAGATGGATATGTTGCGCGCTTGCCGGGCAGAGTTCGACGAGCGGTTTTGGGGCGGCTTGGAGCCGAGCGACTATGCCAACGCCTGTGCGCCCGATCTCGTGTTGCCCGCCGAAGCCTGCACCAAAGAAGCCCACCTGCGTCGCCTGCGTGAGAACTATGTATGTATCACCACACAGGGATTGCATGGCAGCAACGGCTGGCTAATGGCCGAATGCTGCGCCGCCGGGCGTGCGATTATCGCTCAGCCACTGCGCTTTGAGCCACAAGGCAATTTCACTCGCGCACAAAATTTTGTGGTATACAACAACGTGGAAGAATGCCTGCGTCGCGTGCGCGAGGTGCTGCGCAGCACCTCGGCTGTGCACCGCATGGAGGCCGCAAACGCCGCATACTACCACGCCCATGTGCGGCCGGACTCTCTCGTGCTGCAAACGCTGCGCGACAGCATGCCGGGGCGTTTTCCCGTGGTGAAGGCGTAGTAATGTCGCAAGCACTCCTCCGCAACCGAAAGTTGCTTGACAAAACCACAAAAATAGGGTATACTTAATATGGAAAAGGATGTGTTGCTTGCTGAAACCGCGCAGAACCAAATTCGCGCTGCTAGTTTGCCTTGGGCTGCTGGCAGGCATTTTGCTTGCGCTCACCGCACTGCTTGTGCACAATTTGCAGCCTTATGAAGAAGCCCCACCTCCCCCTTGGGCAAACTCGCTGCTGGTGGAAACCTACGCCGGCGCAACGCCTTCACCTTGGGATTTCATCGCACCAAACGAGCACACAGAGCACCGCTTCACCCCAACCTTTGTGGAAATCCCCGACACCTCCATCTATGGCAGCGAACAAAGCGTGTTCATTCTGCTCACGAATGATAAAGGCGAAACCCAAACTATCATTGCTGCACTAAGCATCATCGAAGACGGCGTGCCGCCCGTGATTTATGGTCTGCGCGAAATCCATGTAGGGCGCGGCAGCACCGTAGCCTTTCGGCAGGGCATCACCGTGCAGCACAGCAGCGGACAAGCTGTGCTTGAAGTCGACAGTTCTGCCGTGGACGTGAATACCCCCGGCACCTATGAGGTCGTGTTCATCGCCCGCACCCCCGCCGGGCAAGAAAGCCGCGCCACCGCCCAAGTGGTAGTGAGCGCTGCCACACAAGAACAAGCCCTAGCGCTCATCCAGCCCATTCTTGACCAACGCCTGCGCCCCGGCATGACCCAAGCCGAACAAGCTCGCGAACTGTTTGAATGGGTGCGCTGGAATATCACTTATGCCAACGTGGGCGAGCACGGCGACCTCATTGAAACCGTTGTGCAGGGCATGACGCGCCGCCGCGGCGATTGCTACACATTTTACGCTATTTTACGCTTTATGTATGAGCAAATCGGTGTGCCGGTTGTCACCATGCGGCGTTACCCGGTCGTGACTGCTCGCCACGTTTGGATGCTCATTGACCTGGGCGATGGCTGGCACCACGTGGATGCCACGCCCTATCTGTTTGATTTGCCCAACGGTGGTTTTATGTTCACCGCCACACAAGCCGAAAATTTCGACCCGCGCAGACGCGGATTTTCTAACTTCCGCTTTAACCCGTCCACCTTACCTGAAGGAGTAATCATACAATAAATGAAAACAATTGGACTTCTGGGCGGGCTTGGCCCTGCGGCAAGCTGCAGGTTATATGATATGCTCATTCGTATGCACGCCGTTACTCGTGACCAAGACCACCCCGACATCATTCTCTACAGCAAAACTTCTGTGCCCGACCGCACCGCCTTTTTGTTAGGCAACAGCGATATTTCTCCATTGCCCGCGCTGGTTAGCGGCCTGCAAACACTGCAAACTGTTGGCGCACAAGTTTTGGCAATGCCCTGCTGCACCGCACACCATTTTCATGCTGAGTTACAAAACAGCGTGGAAATCCCCCTGCTGGACATGCTTACACTGACCGCACAGCATTTAGCCACACAGGGTATCACACGCGCAGGCCTGCTTTGCACGCTGGGGAGTTATCACTCCGGTGCGTTTGTGCAGGCGCTGCAAGCACAAGGCATTGAAGTCATTTTGCCCGATAATACCCAGGTTGTCATGGACGTCATCAATGCGGTGAAATTAGGTTGCCCCGTCAGCGGGTTGCACGCACTCACCCAACCGCTGCTGCTGCGCGGCGCACAAACGGTTATTCTCGGCTGCACCGAGCTTTCGCTGTTGGCCGAGTCCGACCAACATACCACCGACCCCATGCAAATTCTCGCCCGGGAGTTACTATGCGTATCAACGTCCTAAGTTATCTTGATGAAATTGCCACACGGCTGCCCAACAAGGCGGCTTTTTGCGATGACCAATGTCAGCTTACTTTCGCCGAATTAGACGACCGCTCTCGTGCAATTGGCAGCGCTCTTGCCCATGCCAAATTCAGCAATGAGCCTGTGGTCGTGTTCATGAAAAAAGGCCCCTATGCAGTCAGCGCATTTTTCGGGGTAGTGCGTGCGGGCTGTTTTTACGTGCCGCTAGACGAAGAAATGCCCCGCCACCGCATTGATATGATTTTCGATACGCTGCAGCCCAAAGTCGTCATTTGCGATGACACTACACGCGACAAGTTGCCTGTAGGAGCGGATACAAATCCGCCCGCAATCCTCCATTACAACGACCTCATTACCACGCCAATAAACTCCCCCACCCTGCAAGCCATCGCCGCACAGCAAATCGACACCGACCCCATCTACGTGGTATTCACCTCCGGTTCCACCGGCAAACCCAAAGGCGTGGTGGCCTGCCACCGCAGCGTGATTGATTATATTGAAAGCTTAAGTGAAATCCTGCAAATCAGCGAAAGCACCATCTTTGGCAACCAAGCCCCGCTTTATGTTGATGCCTGCCTCAAGGAGTTGTTTCCCACACTCAAGTTCGGCGCACAAACGTGGTTCATCCCCAAAAGCCATTTCAGCTTCCCCATGAAGCTCATTGAATATCTCAACGAAAAACACATTAATACCGTATGCTGGGTGGCGTCGGCTTTCACAATGATTGCTGCGTTGCGTGTGCTCAACGAGCTAACCCCGCAGCACCTACACACGATTGCATTTGGCAGTGAAGTTTTCCCACAAAAGCAGCTGCAAGCCTGGCGCGCGGCCTGTCCGCAAGCGCGCTTCATCAACTTGTATGGCCCAACCGAATGCACAGGCATGAGCTGCTATTACGAACTGCCCGCAGATTTCGACCAATCACGCGTGCCCATCGGGCATCCCTTTCGCAACACAGATATGTTCCTGCTGAACGACGATGACCAGCGCATCACCCAAGCCGGACAACCGGGCGAAATTTGCATTCGTGGTACATGCGTCACGCTGGGCTATTACGCCGACCCCGAGCGCACGGCGCAAGCATTCGTACAAAACCCACTGC
>Ga0131853_10017425_pt1 | contig 13079 bp, 10 predicted proteins | sample TergutLab28metaG_FD_92764 | JGI IMG/M metagenome (GOLD analysis project Ga0131853, IMG submission 92764) | Labiotermes labralis P1 segment gut microbial communities from Petit-Saut dam, French Guiana - Lab288 P1 (version 2) (version 2) | ecosystem: Host-associated > Arthropoda: Insects >...
GCCCTTTGTCTGTCTTTACCGAGCTAAACATTCATATCATATGTGTATCCAGTAGAGTCGCATAGTTTGAACATTTTGATGCCGAAACGTTTGCGTTTTTTCAGGATGTACTGTTTGAATAATACCCTTCCCTTGAATTTCACAATGACTTCATCTACTGCCAAATGTTTGGAATGGTTGTAAAATTTTGAAAAGTGACTGGGCCGTGACAGGGAGGACCATCGCGAAGGTGGGCGTGGCTCCTCTTTCTCTGTCTGTGTGATATTTATCCTCATCGCTGTCCGAATCCATTACGATTTCTCGTATTCCATTTCGAGACAGCACACGAGCTGTTTTCGCACACGAAACATCACCACGTTGCATTGTCAACAAAACTTCAGTACAACTAACCCACAAACAAGAAAAATCTCTATTGAATGAAGTCAAAATTCTACAAGCTGTTTGGTGGTATAATGCACAGCTCAGGTATAATGTTCCCTTTCCCGACCTGCGAACCGTTACTCAGCTGCCTGTTAGTAGAATTCCCAAAAGGTTTATTACCAAAACATTCCAGTCCATTTACTAAATGCAAGACGTAACTAACTGCACAGTACAGTTTCAACACTTATGCCACTTATGCATTCATGGCTAATCAGGGTTTCTTTGGTAGCTGAATAAGTGCTTACACACAAATATGACACAGGACTTCTTTCATGAGTGATTCAGTGTTGAGACATTGTGCAGTCAGTTAGAAAGAGCGGGCTGTCAGCGTTGCCAAACGAAGGTCTACTAGAGTAGACATTAGCATTTCAGGCATTACAAGTTGAGTCTACTATAGTGGACTCTAGTCTTTAAAGGGTTAATACTACTTTGCACAGCTGAATTTGTGAGAGATTTATCTTCGTTAGATACAGCAAAGTTTATTAATGAAAATATGTGCTCACAAAAAAGAGGTACAATCTCATCTCATTACCAGATGTGTATGTGAAGTTTTAGGTTTTGCGCCAAACTTAATTCTGACAGTTTTCTGTTGCAGAGTAAGCGTGTTTTTACCGCTATTGTAATTACCTCCATATTAATTCCATATTTCATTCTAGAGTGAAAATAGTCAAAATAATTTAATTTGAGAGTGTCTGTGTTGCTGATGTGAAACATCATTCTAACTGCATTTGCAGTCTTTGGAAATGGGATGGTGCAGTTGGTATATTGGCTGGGCTGCAGGCTGGGTGACTGAGCACTTGGGATTCTATTCATGGCAGCGGCAGGAGTTTGGTTTCCATGTGTCTTTTCCGAAGTGTGCAGACCAGGTCTGGGGCCTGTCTAGGGAGACTAGTTTACAATGGAGGCTCCTTCCCTAGGGGTAGGAGTGGGGTCATGAAGCTGACACATGACCAGTATGCTTGATCTAGTGCAGAGGCCAAAATGTGTGGATCTCCAACTCCACTCCCTTACATTTGTTCATGGTGTGCACAGATACAGCTTTACTTTGGTGCCCCATTTGCCACGTAAATAATGCTGTTTATTTTTGTTTGTTTTACCACAGTAATTGCCACCATTGCTCTGGCCTTTTTGCTGTTACCTATGTGCCAGTATGTCATCCGGCCTTGTTCAGATGGAAATAAGTAAGTGAAGCAATAATTTTATGGATAATTTTTCAAATGGAATTGATTTGTTTCTGTTCCATCACTGTTTTAATAGAGGACTGATTGTAAACAGCAAGAATGCAGACCGTTGTATCCTTAGATAATTATATTTATATTATCTTCTGAGTGCAAGCAGTGGCATTTCAGTTCCTCTAGTTTTCAGTGATGTTTGGAAGAGAAGAACATTTGGAAATAAGAATTAACTCTTTGCCACAACATTTAACCCTTTGGTCCTGGAATTAATGCCTGGTGTGGTTCGCAGGAGAGTGGAATTTAATGAAAGCTGCTTAAGGAGGTCGATAAACTGCGGTCATGTGCACCTGACATTTGGCCGTAAGTTGGGTATACTGACATTAGGCACCAGTGAGTTAAATTATCTTATTCAAATTCAGTCAGATCATGAACACCTATTCGTTGAACATTATGTATATATAATGCATGGTGTGATGCTTGAAACCTTGAACACTGTATAAATACAGCTGCCCTTTTGTGGCTTTCATTTGACCTTGAAATGTTGGGTTTGGTATTTAAATTTTTGTGCATGGTTTATGAAAAAGTTAGTAGTTCTTGAACAGAAAAAGTAGAATTGTGAAGTAAATGACATTTTATGGAAGGAAAAAATCATTATGCACCATGTCTTAAAAATTCAGCAGATTTCCTTGTTGTCTAATTGTATAAAATGAATTTCTAGATGTGTGTTTTTTTATGTGTGTTCATGCGTGGGAACACAGAGGTTAAGAGGTTATATTCTGGTTTTCTGCATATAATTATGGGTATTTAATTCCAGTGCAAAAGAGTTAATGTAAGTCCTCTTTGATATATATATCACATTTTACTATAGTAAACATGGTAGGTTTTAGGATTCCATGTTGGTGTGTGTTCAGATTGTGATCATCTATGTTATATGACTTTGTACTTGAAGCGGTGATTACTACATGACGTAATAATGCAAACGACACAATCTGTTTGACTGCAAATGAAGCTTAATTTTACTGTGTTGTAGTAAATGTGTGTGATAAGAGACTTTTTTACACAGAACAGTGTGTTGTACTGTATCGCGAAATGCAGCATCTCAGATTTGAACTACATCTAGCCTTTCATTATGAGCCTGAATATAAGCTAGATTTGTGCTTATCTTCCATGCATTGTTAGCCCAAGGAAGTATACAGGCTTTGCGAGGCTTACATACTGTAAATTGGTGCTCCACAGATTTTCCAAAAATCTAGAAGGCATCTTAGAATTCTTTGTTCCAGGTGGGTAACATCCAGCAGCTTCCATACTCTCACAAATATTAGGAATCACGATACAAAATTTAGGCAACCATGTGACCTGCTGCTTGGTATTTATGTGCCATGCTGCTGTGTAATAACATTTTATGAGCACATGAAGGAATCACAATACTGAAATTAGATGTGCCTTTCAAATTGGTACCATACATGCCAACTGTCAACCATCGTAGTCCAAATTAATGATAAAGTATTTGTCATTTTCACTTATTTCCCAAATTCTCATTTCTCAAATTGAAACATATTTCTATTACATGGTAAGTTAAAAAAGGTGAAGATTTCTCTTTGTTATTATCACAGGTGTTTCTGCATGCTGCCTTCTGCTGTGACTACCACTACTCAGAGTTCCCCCGAACACCTTTTCATGTGACTTCTCGTAATCCTTTTCACTCTCCTGCTGACTGGTGCCTGCCTCCCTGTAACTTGGCTTGCATTTTTAGACTTGATGGCAGTTGCCATTGGCCAGGTTTGGATGGTAGGGAGATTGTGGATATAAAGTTATGCCTTTCTTACAAGTTTTGAGTTTTCTGTAGTAACATAACTAAGGATTCTGTTTGCGTGGGATGTGACAGTGTGCCAGTGGGTTGTCACACTCAAATATTTTGAGTAGTGTCTTCATCTTCAAAGTCTAGAGGCAACTTATATTCCTTCATGAAGGATTAAGCATAAGCAGCTCTGAGACATGTTTGAGCCAAGCCCACTACTCTTGTAAAAATGGACTTTCATGAATCTGTAGATTAATATAATGCATGATCCTTATTTTTCACTGCAAAGAATTTTCAGCTGTGAGTCTATTGATAATATTTTGCTGCTGGCACATCCTTACTGTTGTGACCTTCACGAGACCCCACTGTACACTTAAATATGTTTAGGTTAACGGCATAGCTTCCATCCTTGTTCCAAGTAAGGATGAATAGCAAGTGGACTGTAGACCAAGCAACACACATTATTGACTTTGTAAGGTGTGCAGGATTGTGTTACATTCACAGATGCATTAAAATGTGGTGCTAATCATACCGTGAGGCGGGGCTTCAGAAATGCACTTGCCACAGTCAGGCTAATGGGAACTAATGGTTAATATATGTATGTATGAAGTGAACTTTGAGACTGAGGGAAGGTATCTTTGGGGGTTTTTGAAAGATAATGTGCACAGAATCGACCCACGCACATGTTAGAAGAGTTAAAACAAAGTATTCAACTATGCATTCTAAACATCACAAACTGATCCCCAGATTGCAACAGACATAAGGAAAAGAGAATGCATTATTGCTGAGCATGGTTGGCATTTCCAGCACTTAGTACGGATTTGTGTTTCTTAATTTTGGTAGTGTTCCAATTTAATAAATAGTTTTTAAACATGGATTGTGTGTCCGTTTGATCATCCTGTATATTGTACGGCACTGACCTATTTAATTTTCACCATCAGTACTGCTCCTTTATTTGATCTATTCGGCCATGTCTGGTGTGTCATTGATTTAATATAGGGATATTTCTGTTGCATTTTGTGTATCATTGAAGACTGTTCTTTTATCTCAGCAGAAATGTCATCAGTCTTTAGGGCAGATAGGAATTGTGTGTTTGTTTTGTTGCTGCCTATGAAGGTGACATGGAATTTCTTGAGATTACAACAGCCAGAGTAGTCATAGTGCCTGTACCATTTGTTTGTTTGCAGGATCTCATTTGGGGTGTGTGGGCGATTCACTGGAGCAGAACTTCTCTCCTTTTCGTTAGCTGTTTTTATTGTATGCATATGGGTTCTGACTGGTCATTGGTTACTAATGGATGGTAAGTTATTGGTTGATTATACCTCCTGAGTGTTTGTATTTTAAGGATTATTTCAGAACATACATATTCTTGTGATCTCATTGTTGATTCTGAGATACAAAACACTGTGGCATCATACGACCAGCAGTCACTAATGCTGTTAGTGTCTGGGGCACCAAACATAACATATTTGTGTCGTCCTTAATCGAGTTGTTGTTATTTGATTTCAGAAGTGTGAAAGGGAGATTAGGAAACAATTCGTAACATTTTTGGTTTTAAATTATGTGAAAGGATTATTTTCTTTGTAGATGGGAAGTTAATGGTAGTCAGTGTAACATCCAGGAGAATTACATAAAACTGTGAAAGTTTAAGCAGATCCTTTTGAAAAGGAGTTAATTGACATACAGCAGGGTACATTTTATCTTTGAGTGACCAGATTGGTCTGGGTAAATGACCAACTTGATGCACAATTACGTTGTATGAAACAATTTATAATTGTAATCTTCTACATGTTTCGAGCACCACCATGGTCATCATCAGGAGGTCGAATTGTATTAATACAGCATCTGGTATAGTACTCTCAGTAAGTGACCATCTGGTGTGCACCTGCATACCGGACTGTCACTTCCTGAGAGTACTGTACCAAATGCTGTATTAATACAATTTGACCTCCTGATGATGACCACGGTGATGCTCGAAACATGTGGAGGATTACAATTATAAATCGTTTCATACAATGTAATTGTGCATCCAGTTGGTCACTTACCCAGAGTTATACAGGATGCACGGTCAGCAAAACATAAGAGACCAGATTGGTATTTAAATTTTAGCACATGTCTTGTGGAAGACTTGAATGTTATTTGAACACAACAAAGTAAAATAATGACCTGAATGGTATTTTGTGGAAAATAAAACAGAGATTGTGCAGCCTGTCTTAAAAATGTGGCATATATCCCTGTTGTCTAAATATATATATATGTGTGTGTGTGAATTTCCAGAGGTGGCAAACACAGGTCATTTAAAGGTTAAGTAGTGAATTAATTTAGCATAGAATTTCACTTTCAGTTTCATTACAATTAGTGCCAGAAGACTGTATGTTTAACAGTTTACATAAATGTGATCTTTTGATATGTTATGTTTCCTAGCCATGGGAATGGGTTTGTGTGTCGCTTTTATTGCCTTTGTGCGCCTTCCAAGTCTGAAAGTGTCAACATTATTGCTGACTGGACTTCTTATTTATGATGTCTTCTGGGTATTCTTCTCATCCTATATCTTCAATACCAACGTTATGGTCAAGGTAAGATACTGCATAATTTGGATTGTATTACCATTGTGAATGATATTTCCTCTCTTTTATGTGTGCGTATTTGCATTTTGCAGAGCTGTTTCCAGAACTGTCAAAGATACAGTCAAGTTCTTGTCCACAAACTTTGAAAGAAGGATTTTACATTATTTGTGATTCTGAGTTTAGCATGTGCAGACAGAGCATGTGAAACATAAGGAGGTTTTTTTTTTTTAAATTTACATAAACATTAAAATGACATATTGAATTATCAGTTTGTCCCCTCTTGAAAAGACCACCTTGTTGGACAGGAAGTCATATCAGCAGTCTCTGGGAAAAATGCCCCAACTGCCTACCTTTTGGAACTTACTGTATTCCATCTGGTATGTGGATTGTTGCTTTGTAATTTTATTTCCTGCCACAGTTCAGTCTTCTGCCCTCTGTACTTCTGACCCTTCTGTCCTGCCCTAGGGAGGGGGGTGCCGAACAAGAACAACATGCTATGCTGCTATTTTGTTTTGTTTCTGTTGTTATTACCAAGAATCTATGGGATTGGACTTAACTGTGAAAGGCATAAATTGAAGAGTTTAAATGGTGTATCCGCCTTATTTTATTATTCCAAAGACTTGAACATAATTGTATGTTTGTAGATGTTTGTAGAAAAGTAGACATACACAGATTATATTGAACCCATATCTGCAGTATGAGGAAAGTGTAATAGATTTGATTGTTGCAGAAGATAATCTGTTATGTCCTACATTAGCCATCGATTCAGTTTGATTAGTATATTCATAAAAAAATTCACCTTCCCTTTGTATTGCTTTTATTCAGGTGGCAACTCGACCAGCAGAGAACCCTGTGGGTTTAGTGGCACGTAAACTTCACTTGGGAGGTGTCGTAAAAGAGGCCCCCAAGCTCTCATTGCCAGGAAAACTTGTGTTTCCTAGTATCCACAACTCAGGACACTTTTCCATGTTGGGTCTGGGTGATATAGTCATGCCCGGACTGTTGCTTTGTTTTGTCCTCCGTTACGATGCCTACAAAAAATCACAATTACTACATCTTGGAGAAACAGGTGTCCCTCCACCAAAGCATTTCAGCAAGCTCAGGTACAATGTTCAAGGCTATTAGTTCATTTCACATGGCATAAGAGTGCAGTGTGTGTGTGGAATTTGACGTTCAGGTGACCATGTATCATGATACATTCCTATAATAAAACCAACTGGATGTACTGATTTCTCACATTTATTTTTGGAATAAAACTCTATATGTTTTATTCCAAAAATAAATGTGAGAAATAAGTGCATCTAGTTGGTTTTGTTATTAGAGTGTGTGTGGAATTTCTGTGACACATTTTTGCTGAAATTGTGTTGTGAAGTATAAAGTTAATGGTGCATGATTCATACTGCCTGAATGGTGATAAAGAATTGTGTAATTCATCATGTATTTTGCACCATGGAGTCATAGACATGGGGTGCCAGGCAATTCGTTTGCATTTTTGGATGCACAGTCCTTCTTAATGATAGATTACAAACTCCAGCTTCCATATCCTTTCCATTGTGATAACTGTTCCTTTCAGAGTAAGTGAAGGTAATTAATGCAATTAATAAAATGTCCTGTGTTGCAGTAGTGCTGACTTTTTTTTTAACTTTAAAGGAAGAGTATAGACTGAATGATGTGTGGGAGTAGGGTGCTGAAAAAGAGGTTTTGGCCTAAGGGGGAGAAAGTATTAGACTGGAGAAAATTGCATAGTTACAGACTTCATGATTTATATCCGTCACTGATTATTATTCCTTTAATCAAATCACGGAGGATGGTTGGGGGGAATGTAACCTGTGTGGGGCAGAACAGAAGTACATAAAGTGTTTTGGTGGGGAAACCTGGGCCAAAGATACTATTTGGAAGACGTATGCATAGATGGGAGGATAGTATTGAAATTGGTCTTAAATTGACTGGGAGGGCATGGAATGTATTAATGTGGCTCATTATGGGGACAAGCGGCATGTTCTTGTGAACACAGTAATGAACTTTCAGATTCTGTAAGATGTGAGGTATTTTGTGACTAGCTGAGGAACTGTTAACTTCTTGTGAAGGACTGCACCATGGAGTTATCAGAGAAGTGCTGATGAAATGAAACTTCTCTGCTCCTTGCCTGTGCTTTTTCTTTTTCTTCCCCCACCCCCTTTCATTCTGCATCCTCTTCATTCCCTGACCTTGCTGCACTTGTGTGTGTGTGTGCACACACGTGTTGTTCTTCCAGGCTCTGTGTGTTTATACACTCATTTTAGTGTTTTATTATAACAGCACAGTATGTGATTGGGGGTACGCAGTGGGGCAGTTTGTTGTGGCACTGCGCTTCAAGCCGGAAGGTCGCGGGTTCGATTGGGGGTACGCAGTGGCGCAGTTTGTTGTGGCACTGCGCTTCAAGCCAGAAGGTCGCGGGTTCGATTGGGGGTACGCAGTGGGGCAGTTTGTTGTGGCACTACACTACAAGCCGGAAGGTCGCGGGTTCGATTGGGGGTACGCAGTGGCGCAGTTGGTTGTGGCACTGCACTACTAGCCTGAAGGTCGCGGTTTCGATTCCCGATGGTGACGCTGGAATTTTTTATTGACATAATCCTTCCAGCCGCACTATGGCCCTGAGGTCGACTCAGCCTCCGACCGAATAAGTATCAGGAATTTCGTGGGGGGTAAAGGCAGCCAGTGTGCAGGGCTGATAACCTTGCTACCTTCATGTGCCGATTGCCTTGAAGTTAGGGAGCCTCAACCTCCCGGAACCATCTGGGCCTGTCCAGGCCTATAATGGGATTGCTTTACCTTTACAGTATGTGATTCGTTTTTAACCAGCAATATTCATACAAACTGTCATTTTCTCCATAGCTACTTCCACTGCTCTCTGATTGGATACTTCTTAGGCCTGCTGACAGCAACCGTATCATCAGAAGTGTTCAAAGCTGCACAGCCAGCTTTATTGTACTTGGTGCCCTTCACATTGCTGCCGCTACTGACTATGGCATACTTGAAGGTGAGCATGTAATGAAATAGTATGAGAGAAACATAGTTTTAAGGAGAAACATGATGAAGCGTGTGTGTTGTCTGTATACGGTTATAAAGATAGGTACATGATACATTAAATACTCATTAATTTGGTATTGGCTAATTCAAAGCAAATCTTATTCCCGAGCTTAGTGTATAGGACTTTCATTGCAATTTGAAATATGGGTAATTTTTAATTTGAAGTAGTTTTCCTAATATTTGTATTCATCCATATATTTTAGCATAAACTTGTGCTTCTTTAAACAAAACTTGGTAGCATGTACTTACTTCACCCCTCAAAATGCCCTCATCCCTTCAGATTGTGTTATCTGTCAGTCATCAAACCCCCTGTGAAGCAAGTGTGAGTCATAAAATGTGCTGCTGCCTGCTGTGAATGCCAAGGTGAAGAAAGTGCATGTTTCATGCAGGAGAAATGCTGTTTGTCCATCACATTGTTGTATTTTGAATTGTTTATTCCACACAGTGCGGAAAGTATGGGTGAGAAGAAGAGAAGAAACGCAGGCAAGACAGTAGTGGAAAAACTGAGGTGATCAGAGAAGGGGACAAAAATGCAAGAAGTTAACATGCAATATCTGAGGCTTGTGGAATCCCACTCCTCACTGTATCAACATATTTTAAAATTTGTGGTTCTCTCGAACAGCAGGCTTTGCAAGGAGGCAGCAATTCAAAATGAGTGAGGATTTATGGCACAAAACATAGTAATATGGAAGATGAGCTGTTTGAATAGTTTTGCAATGTTTGACAGAACTGTCTTGCAGTGGATGGACAAACCTTGACATCAAAGACTGACGAAATAGGCCTGAATGTGGGCATTAATTTTAAACACTCAAACGGACAGCTGCGGTATTTCAAAGAGACGTAACGTAACACGGCATTCAGTGAGTTGAGAAGGTGCTTCATAAGACCTTGATTCAGCAGAGAAGTGGCAAGAAAATGTGAAACGAATCATCACCGAATATACCGTGAAGGACATTTTTTATTTGGACAAAACAGCACTTTTTTACAATGCACAACCAAAGACAACTCTAGTGTTAAACGGAGAAAAATGCCAAGGAGGTTAAGCGGTATAAAGACCATGTGACGATCTTGTTGTGTTGCAGTGCAGGTGGTGAAAAGCTCATCTGTTAATTGTTGGGCAGTTTGAAAAGCCACATTCCTTGTAAGGTTTGAGGCATTACCCAAGCAAATGAAAATCATCCAACAGTGCATGGAGTACTAGAAGGTTGTTTAGTGAGTGGCTGGTCTCTTTCAAGAGGCAAATGATATGCCAGAACAGTACTGTGCTTCTGTGAGTGGTTTATTGTGCTGCCCATAACAATGAGGGCCTTACATTGAAACATGCGCCTGTTGTTTCCACTGGCAAATGCCACCAGCTACTTGCAAGTACTGGACCAGGTCATCATTTGTTGTGTGAAATGAACGTACTGAAGTCGTCTAGTGCATTTCTTGCTGTGAAAAATAGACTGGGTTGTTCCCGCAGAAGAAGTAAGAAAATGAAACATCTTCATTGAGGCATCTACATGACGTGGGAGTCCACGATGCAGTAATTCTAAACTGCTTCACAAAATGCGGCTGTGGCAATGCAAGTTCAGTCAGTACTGACAATGATGAATAAACCAATGAATGGGTGGAACTGCTTGGCCACACTGATTGCCCCAGTACTTTGAAAAATATCTGAATGTTGACAGATGTGTCCCAAAACCACTGATCGTCTGAAAAGTTTTGATAGTCCTAGCCCTAATTCGGAACATGTGCTAGGCAACAAAGAGGTAAAGATGGTGGAAACGCAACACCTACCCACCCTATCCCTGTTGTAATATGTGCTAATGGTGTTGTCGGTTCTGGATTCAGTAGTAAGGGCGAGTTATACGGATGACATTCATGATTGCTCTGGATGAAGTACAAGTTTTCATGTCAAAAGTGTGTAAAAACTGTGTGAAACGAATATCAGTTGCCTACTGTTTTAAGAAACAATGAAAATAGATGTCAATTTAAGTTTGACAGATGTGAGCATTTTTGTGGGCTTTTTCTGTGTTAATTGTGTTGAATTACTTTATAGGCATGTACAAAATGAATAACAAAAAATGGGTATATAATTACACTGTTATATGAAGGAGCCATAGGTTCTTCTTCTTCTTCTTCTTCTTCTTCGTCAGTAGGGCCCGTGGCTAATGCCACGGATGTACTGCAGCCTAGAAGGCTTATTGTACTCACCCTATCCCTCCCGCCTGTTTGGACGTTCCTACCTTCGCCACCAGGTGCCTCCACGTCCACAACGACGCGAGAGATTCTAGTAGCGAAAGTTGGAACTGTGTGGGTGAGAATTGGCCAGTAATTTTGCCTGAAATTGCGACTTCCACGTCAATTCAGGGATCTTTTCAGTTACAAGGTTACAGAATGGGTCTCTGTAAACGTCATCTGACATTATTTTGAATTGCTTACTCCATGCATTTTCACCAATTTATTTTCTTTTACTAATCCAATGAAATGCACATAAAACATTCATGGTAGTATAGTCTGTATTCGCTCCAACATGTTCTGGCTCTGCTATGCCATTGTTAGGGAATTCATACTTCAAGTTTTAAGACTAGCTAAAGCATGACATACTGCATTTCTAATATTTGTACTTATAGCATTTTGCATTATAGTTCAATTTACTGAGCATTAGATGCATAGTCTGTAATACATTTTAGCAATATTATGTGTACATATATTTATTAAAGGTAAAGCGATCCCGTTACAAGCCTGGTGTGGCCCAGAGGGTGGGTAGAGGTATAGCTCTACTCTTCCCTGACCACAGCACTAGAAGGGGGTGAGTGATCAGCAGCACGCCCCTGCTGCACTTTACCCCCGGGAAAGACCCAGTACCCATTTTACAGGGTGCTGGGTGGGCCCCAGGGCCAGTCTGAACGGGTGGAAAATCTCGTCCCCACCGGGATTCGATCCCAGACCGTCCAGCCCGTAGTCAGTACATATTTTTATTATGACAGTATAAACCATGTAACGGTAAAGGTCACCCAAGAACAGGCCATGGCACAGAAGGGTGCTAGCTGGGGGTGGATGGTCAGTGCCATGCCCCAGCCGTTTACTCCCCGGGAGAGATTGGATACCCATTGTATAGGAGGCTGGGTGGCCCCCAGTGTTCGGTCTGGAAGGGTGTTAAAAATCTCGCCCCGACCGGGATTTGATCCCAGGAACATCCAGCCCATAGTGAGTCGCTATACTGACTATGCTGTTCCGGCCCACGCAAACCATGTAAAAATATAAAATTTGGTTAAACCGTGTGAAAATATAAAGTTTGGTTAAATCTGCATTCTTGATATGCCATGGAAGTATTAATTTGTGTAAGTGAATATCTATCATTGTATTGATCTATTGTGCATCAAATACGTGTGTGGTTTGTGCAAAAGGCTGTACTACTGTATATGTTACACATGCATTTAGTTGGTTTAGTAAAAGAAATTATCTTCTGACATGTTTCAGCACAAAACTGTCTACCAGATTTTTATCATTCATTCTAAATTTCATGATGAATACTAATTGTATGTCACATTTCCACAGTTAATTCATACAGAATATCATTCATTACCTGCTATGTGTGTACTTTTATAGAATCTCACAAAATGTGTTCAGCGTGTTATTGTGCAGATGTTTATTGTTACTGTGACTCATAGTAGCAAAATTCTCAGGTTTGGTTAAAGTGCATGTTTCTCAAAATCAGTGTGTTGGTGGTGGTGATGGTGGGTTTTGAGCAAGTGGTCATTTATTTTTATGTAGGCTTCCCATTTAGTTACAGTTCCAACCTGCGTGAAGTGCTGGCAGAATTTTATGCATACAAAAGTGCTCAATTTTTTTTTCTCCCACCCCTCACCCCCATGGTGTGAGGCTGTGTGTGGTACTGCAGCCACTCCTAAGCCATTACAAGCTCTTGGATGATAGATGAATGAATGTAGATCATTGGTGGAATTATAATTGGCTGGGGAAAAATGGACATGATGTACATGAAATTCTTTTCTTTTCACTATCTGGCTGAATTGCTGAGACATGCGGGGGGGGGGGGGGTTCCCC
>Ga0131853_10017427_pt1 | contig 13079 bp, 6 predicted proteins | sample TergutLab28metaG_FD_92764 | JGI IMG/M metagenome (GOLD analysis project Ga0131853, IMG submission 92764) | Labiotermes labralis P1 segment gut microbial communities from Petit-Saut dam, French Guiana - Lab288 P1 (version 2) (version 2) | ecosystem: Host-associated > Arthropoda: Insects >...
TAATACAACACTACTTTATTCTTTTTAATAGGAGATGATATTGGACCCCAGTATAACAAAAGCCCCCTGGAAGGGGGGGGGGGGGGGATACATGTTCCTACTGAAAATCGAATTCCTGTGTCATCCATGTCCTGCTCTTTTCACTGTATCAACTGTGCTGTTGTTAAACACCCACTGCACTTAAACTTCAGTGTCCTTCCTCTGATAAGACGAAGGAGAATTCAAGTAATTTCAGGAGACTACAATAATTGCATGTGGGCCCGGTAGCTCAGTCGGTATAGCGACTGACTACGGGCTGGACGGTCCGGGGTCGAATCCCGGTGGGTACTAGATTTTCCGCCCGTCCAGACCGGCTGTGGGGCCCATCCAGCCTCCTGTAAAATGGGTACCGGGTCTTTTCCGGGAGTGATGTGGGGCCGGGACGTGCTGCTGACCACTTCTAGTGCCTCGGTTATGGAAGAGTAGAGCTATACCTCTACCCACCCTCTGGGCCACACCGGGCCTGTAACGGGATCACTTTACCTTTACCTTTTACAATAATTGTATGCATTTCTACTCCGCTCTGAAAGTGCAGAACGATGCACGGTAAACAAACGGCAGACATGTTGCCTGACCCTGTGCGAACAAACAGGGTTATTAATCGTTGCTACTCTTTGTCTTTCCGTCTGTCCGCTCAACTTCATTAGCGGCCACTGCCACTGGGCAACAGCAGTGCGTTTGTCTGCAGGTTGCGATACTGAAACTGTGCGACGTGCCGTGGTTATTCATACACGCCAGCTTATTGCCTCGCAATACGTCAGCTTCTGAACTGTTCGATGAATTATCTGTGCATTACAACAAACATGGCTCTTCTGGCCGCTGTCCGCGGTCTTAGCTTGCTCATTAAAAATTTCGGAAACTCAGTCTGTTTCCATCTGCAGTTATGAAACCTTCTACTTAGAAAGAGCCATTCTCAATTACTGGCCCGCACGTTTGTCGTATTTCACCGATAATTCAAGCAGTAGCGTACTGAAAATTTCCGTTAAATAATATCTCAGCAGTTCTTGTAACAAACTCACATGCAATCATCTTTCAGTTTACCGCGATATCCTGACTTACGGAGCGCTTCTTGCATCTTGAATGCTGGCAATTGAGGACATATCCGCAGACCGAAACACATCTGACACTTTCGCTCTCTTGTTCTGAAGACATTACATATAAGAATGGTTGCAAGAAAAAATAAATGAGTATTTTAACACACATTTTAAGGCTTCTCCACAATATTGGCTACAGGTTAACAATCGATTATTGTCTACATATCTTAAGCTGAGGGATTTAAGTTCGGTATATCCTAGACGCCGATATGTTAACGTTTGAAATCGATCATGCTCGATGCTCAACTCTTTCTTCTGTGTCAGCTTGTAAGTAAAGTAAAGTAAAGTTTACCCGTTACAGGCCCGGTGTGGCCCAGAGGGTGGTTAGAGGTATAGCTCTACTCTTCCATGACAACGGCACTAGAAGAGGGTGAGTGGTCAGCAGCACGCTTCGGCCGCACTTTACCCCTGGGAAAGACCGGGTACCCATTTTACAGGAGGCTGGGTGGGCCTCAGGGTCGGTCTGGACGGGCGGAAAATCTCGTCCTCACCTGGATTCGATCCCGGACCGTCCAGCCTGTTGTCAGTCGCTATACCGACTGAGCTACCCGGCCCACGTATCAGCGTGTACCTCACGGATAATGCAGTCTGCTGTCGTGTACACCGAGCTCAGAATTTTTTATCGTGAAAAACATAATGGTTGTTATGCGTTATATCACCTGCTTTAACAGCAAATATCCCACTTGTTGCCTATACTGTGCTTGTGTTTCATACGTTTATTTGGATAAGCGGCGATTATTTTATTTTAGGGCAATAGCCGCTTATTTTCAATAATGGCGACTGTGAGTGCTAACTCGGAAGAAGGCAGTGAATTTGTATGTCAATTGACATAGTACTTAAGGGGTCTGGTTGTGCCTCAATTAGTGAGCCCGTTCGATCAGAGTGAATTGATCATATGAGGAAGTGCATCTCTTCGGCGGGCTGATAATTGTGCCGATGCGGTATTAACATCATTAGGCACTTCCGAGAGTTCGTTTTCTGTGTCTGAGAATACATTCACCAGTAACGGTGGTTATGCAATCTCAATAATTCATTAATTAAATTAAATAAATACATTAATTTTGTCATGAATTATTAGTGTTAATTAATAAATAATGCTAATGTTTACACATTTTTATTGACAGTAAACGAGTGCTTATTATAGTCTTGCGCAACACTACGGGGTGCATAACATTAAGTCTGTCAATATGTTCCTTGTACATGCCCGAGTACGTCAGCTAGCTAACATATCACGGTTGAGTGGTCAGCATTTCTTCATATTCAGGTCTTCCTGGGTTCAAACCTACGCCTGGGCTGACTACACTACTGAACATCATAGTAATTTTCTTCAGTCCACCATGAAAATGTGGGCCGGAGTAGCGTAGTCGGTATAGCGACTCGGTACGTGCTGGACGGTCCTGGGATCGAATTTCGGTGGGGGGGGGGCGAGTGTTTCCGCACCCGTTCAGACCGGCCCTGGGGCCCAACCATTCCCCTATTCAATGGGTTCCGAGTATCTTTCCTGGAGCAAAGCGGCCGGAGCGTGGCTTTGATCACCCACCCCATCTAGATCGCCGAGGTTCAAGAAAGAATACTCCCCTTTTGGACCTACCAACGTCTCGGGACAAGCTATCGGTCCCATTTTCAAGGGTCAAGCACTATTTTTCAGGAACTGCTTGATCCTCAAAATGGGACCGATATGTTGTACCGAACCGTTGGTAACTAAACACCAGTCTACGCTGTGTAACATCCCAGAAGCCCTAAGATCTCATCTTCGTTCATTTTAATCTTCGGATCCTAGCTGATAGGTCGGAAGACGAACGTTCTTGAATGAAGTCGTAAAGAAACTTCCCCGAAGTTGATCAGCTCTTAAGTTCTTCCTGAATGCTGTTTTGATTTCTTAGCTTGTCAAATGTTTAACTTTCGAGACAATTTGAAACTATTTTTTCCGCTATCTTTATGTAGCGACTTGGTCTTACATTCTGAACAGAACATCATGAACAGAAAGGAAAGTTAAAAGGGAGTAAGAAAGAAAGGAAGAAATGAAGGTAAACAGCAATACAGATCTGAAACTGACGATCCGCTGGGTTTATACACGTTGGAATACAATGTGTATGTCCCGACGTTTCGGAGGTAAATGCTGACTCCTTCATCGGGGTGATTGTGTTTAATGTGGATGCATGTGCTACATGGCGTAAAGTTCCAGAAGGCCATCATATGCATAACACGCAATGTGAATATCTCAAAGCCTATAACAAAATTGATCTTTTTTAAAGTATAAATTAAATTTGTGAGGACTTTGATTTAGAAACAAGGTTGTGTATCAGACGCATTGAATATTTTGTCAAATTCCTGTACTGTTTTTTTTAAAGCAAACAACAGAGAATAATTACAAACGGATGTTTCTTATTTAACTGCTCTGTCGCCATTTTGTTCGCTGTAACAGCTGAGTCACTTGCTGCATTAAAGCGACCTTCTGCACAAGGTAGCTCCTCGAGTGACTTATTCACTGTCTTTGACTGGGTCGTTACTAGCTTCGAGTCCTAACCTCTGCGCATGTCCACTATCAAACCCGCCTATATGTGCATTTGTTATTCTTCCCGCACCAGTTGTTAACAAATTCCAAGTTCGTCTTGATTACAAGATATCTTTTTGATAATTATGTTTATGTTCTAGTTTAAGGTGAAAATGGATCTGAAATATATACAGGGTGGCGCGGAGCCAACTGACACATTTCAAATTTGAATGTTGCGCCTGCGCTTTAGTTTGTCGTGTTGGCGGGAAGAGAAACGGTAGAGGAGAGGATGGCATTTCATATGGTCAGTCGCAATTGAAAGTTGGAAAGTGCAACAACGTGTTACCTGTGTTCGTAGTTTCGGCGACATCGCTTGGCCTGCTCGGTCGCCCGAACTTACTGTACCAAATTTTTCCCTGTGGGCGTTCCTGAAAGACCGTGTGTTCCGGATGCGTATCATGACTATTCAAGAACTCAAACAAGCCATTGTTCACGAAGTTACGGCTATTGATGAGGACCTACGGAGGCGCATGTACGGCAACTTCCAGACACGCTTGCAACGATACATTGATGTAATAGGAGGCCATCTGCCTGATGTTCAGAAAATAAGCTTGTAATCTGTGGGTAATAAATAGCATACTTGGACGTATTTATAGACGGTTTAGCTTATTTTTCTCTGTTTCCATATATTATCTATGACCATTTGAAATGTGTCAGTCGGCTCCGCGCCACTCTGTATATTGCGAGGCTGTGACTGGATTCATCGCGGTCAGGACAGGTAACAGTGACCAGCTCTAGTGAACATGATAGCGCACAGCGAGGCTACGTAAAATGCGAATTATTTCTTTAAAAAATTGAGTAACTGTTTTGTTCTCAAGGAGAACTAAAATTTATGGAGTTCATTACAACGTTGAATTTCTATGCTTGAAATTAATAAAAGGGTAATGTAATAATTTATTTGAGTTAACTTCTTACAATTCTTGGGCTTACCTTCCGATTGACATTGGGTTTCACGGTGGTACCCCATTGCTATTTGATACTGTCTGTATTATTTTTACATTAATTTCGTTTCGTAAAAATATTTATACTTAATTTTGTCTAAATATCTACCTAAATTTCTTATCTGATCTTTATTAATAAAGGTAAATGTAAAGGAATGCCTGTGCAGGCCTGGAGATGCCGTGAGGATTCCAGGAGGTTGCGGTTGCCAGATTTCATGGTAATCGACATATGAGGTGGTAAGGTAGTCAGTCATACTTACCGGTCGCCTTTACCCCCCAGGAAACATTCCTGTACTCATTAGAGGCTGAGTGATATTTATTAGTTCAATTTAATATTTTCCTCTACGCTGCCACGTGATTCATACTTAAACGCTCATTAAAAAAAATTATCCAGTTTCTAGTTTCGAAACAGTCCAATAATAAGTGAATAACATCCTCTTCACCTAAACATAATGGTAACCCCCCCTAATAAAAGGATAAATTGTACTGTACCATATAACAGACCATGAAAGGCGAGGGTGTGGGGTGTGAAATATAGCTCTACCCTTTCTTTAACCTCGGCGCTAGAAAGGGGTGGGTGAGCAACGTCACGCCCCGGCCGCTTTGTCCCCGTGAAAGAAATGAGATAGGTTCGGTCTGGGATGTTGCGGGAATGCTTACCTCTCACTGGTTTTTGAATCCATGACCCTACATTCCGGAAAACTAATAAGTTAAGTCTATTTTTTTACGGTACTGGGTAACAAGAAACTGAACTTTCTAACTGGCCAAATGAGCAGGGAACTTCGTTCTTGAAGACGGAGTGAGTCAGATTCTACAACCTTTTGTTTGCAAGTGCTGAAGAGGCTGGAGGACGTCTGTGTTAATGGCTACGAGTAATTAGCCTGAACTGTCCATAAACGTGGGATATACCGTACGTACACCTTGTTCAGATCTGAAATATAAGACCACAGGCCGGAGGCGACAGAGCATCTAACAGAGATATATTGTGCGTAACATGGAACAGCTTGGCAGTTCCTCACTTTGTGACTGTTGGCGATGCGTGCCACTTTATTCCATAGTTCTAACAACATTTCACGCGATACACTTTAAGGCGCGTGCTTGTTTTATAGAGTGGAATGGATCTCAGGTGTAAGTGGTTAGGAACGGGACAAAAATATGGCAGCAATACACAGTAGTAAGAGAAAATTGTGTTTCAGACAGTACTGCAGTTAGGACATTTTCTAAGTCTACTTTTTTTTTATTATCATAGCTGGGCAGCCCTTGCGGACCAAGGCTTCCTCCAAGAGGTTCCTCGACGACACCCATTGAGACACACCACACCTCGTAGGGCTCCTCTGGACGAGTGATCGGCTCGTCACAGATACCGCTACCTGACAACAAAAATCACTGTGAAGAGACAGACATCTATCCCTCCGGCGGGTTTCGAACCTGTAATTACAGTAAGCGAACGGCCGCAGACTTTCTAATTCCATATTCAGTGGAACCGTGAGTTTAGTGTCCCTGAAGGCTATAATATATGGTAGTGGACGATATAAGGATTGTCTCTGGAAAATGTTAATAGCACTGCGAAACGTCAGATCTTCCCGCAGAATGTTAACAGCCCTTGATATATGTGTGCATCGTTGAATATGCGTAGCGAAGAAAACCAAATAGATGCTAGTGAATGGTTTATTGCACTTATAATCTGCTCAACATGTTTCGGGCACTTATATGCCAGTCATCAGGAGCTCGAGACTATACTTGTGTTACTGCCGCATATGGTGTGTAATGCTTTGGTTGGTCGGCGGTCAGGTGCAGGGCAGCAGGCTATGCGTCCGGGATGAGGGAAGCTGCTCGGACGCATAGCTCTGATGATGGACATATAAGTGCCCGAAACATGTTGAGCAGATTATAAGTGCAATAAACCATTCAACATCATCTAGTTGGTTTTCTTCGTTACGCATTAACAGCCTTTTGTTTAGCAAACCATAAATATGCCGACAGTAAAACAAATCTGTGAGGCCCTGTATGTAGTATGTCGCAAGACTGTTCTGCTGTTTGTTTGTGTTAAACTGCTGCCACTTCGTCACCGAAACGAACCACGTGGGGCGAGATGACTCTTGATACGCTGATTGTTGCTCATGCGTTCAAGAATCTGATAACGCGTTTGTTAGTACCTGCCACTGGGCCCCACTGAGAGTCAGGTGCAACAAGTTTGAACCCTCAAATCGTGTTCATTTAAGATTCACTGTAGTACCCTCTTCCCCCGTACCATTCCGGTATGTTTTTCTAACATGAGTTTACTGAAAATTCTCACTCTTCTATCGTGAAGATGGCAGCATCTGGTTCTGTCGAAACGCTAATACCTATTTACAAAACTGCACAGCGTCACTTTACAGCAGACCGTAATCTTTATATCTGTCACAATGAGAACCTGACATATTACAATTACGCATGTCTTCCTGAACGTAAAATATGCACCATGTAGTTATGTTTTCGTCGGTCGGTGAAACTGTAAATCGATCTGCCCCTGACGATTGAGGGTTGTAGTACCCCCCCCCCCAAGTCACAGTCAACATGGAGATCAAGAAATATCTCCGCTTTGGTTTAACAATTTGACATTTTATGGGTGGTTTGCCCTATGTTTTATTTGAAATTATAACCCTTGTGCAAGGGTGTGACTGTGCTGCATACAACGGATCATTTCGAAATCACTACTTTAACCACTATTAAGACTGCCTGATAATGGCACCCATTGAGTGCCGAAACACGTTCCATATTCCGCGCATTAATCATGTCTATAATACACAAATAACCAACATGATGCACTCCAACGTTTATGAAGTATTCCAACCAGTACACCAAACTGTCTAAACATCACCTACACGCCGGATTAAAATTCACGTCACTGCAACAAGCATCATTCCTTACAGACTGAACACATTTAAATCCCAAGACTTTAAGCATTAACCTATAATTATACTACTTTTATAATTTTAACTGAAATTATAACAATTTTTTAAATTGTTACGGAGTGACGACACAGCTAACCACATTGTACTTTTGTATTCTTGTAATAATTTCACCCTGAAGATTGCTGCAGTAGCGGCCGAAACATGTTGGTGAGAAAAGTGTGATTATAATACATCACAAACACTGACGTGCATTTTGTTGGTTGTTTGTATATTATGCAGGGGGAGATTCTGTCCATCTTTTGTGTATATATTGCAATGTATTTAAGGTTGGTTTTATAAGTTGATGTAAATCGCTCGTTTGATCAAAGTGTACGCGTCAGATACTTCCGCCCGTTGCTTTTCACGCGTCTCATTTACTGGACCCAACGTTACAGTAAGTATAAATTTATATTAATGTTTAAAGATAATGGCTGCCATCCCCTCCACCTTCCAGATCCCCACCCTCCATCTATTGCAATTACAGCTGCAATTTTCACCTTCAGTCCTCAACATGCAGCGCTAGTTGCCCCCCCCCCCCTCCTCCCGTACCCCAACGACGACATAAATAATGAGATTTGCCGAGTGTCCAATGCGAGCCGACTGCCGCCTAGATTGAGGCCACGGCCGCCCCTCCATGGCGTCGTTTCCTATGTTATATAGGTGAAGGATAGTCATCAAACGATCATCTCGATAATGATCGCCATCATGTTCATGATCACTGAGCGTTTTTCCTTCATCTTACCGTGTAAGTTTGTGTCACTTCAGCGTATAAGGAAATCGATGTAGTATATCGATTATTGTGTCGAAGAAGAGGAATGGGGAAGTAGCAGTTCCTGATTATTACGGGCCGGTCGGAAAGTTCCTATCTGTTGCAGGACTGTTTGGTTCTTGGACTTGGTCCGAACTATTTGACTGGAAAACTTAAAAATTTGTTAAATATTAATTAATAATAATTATTATTTCCTGTTTTTTCGCTGAAATTAGTTCAGATTTGATCATTGGTACATCCAAGGGGTTCGGGACTGCAGCCCGGCAACCCCCCCCCTCCCCAAAGCGAAAGTTCAAAAACACAAATTTTGTAGACAGGGTGACATCAAAGGTTTTACGTGATTTAAGTCAGAGGCTTAAATAAGCCACTGAAATCGGCCGAAATCACAAAAGAAAAATTCTGGGTGCGCCTTTTGGATTGGTTAATCCAATTTGAGACTGGTCACTTGAAGTTGGGTCAGGTTGTATTATCTCAGGTAAACTGAGATGACAGGTCACCTCTGCCGGTGCTGGAATGGGCAAAGCTTGTTCATGGAAACAACTTGCACTTCTTGGACCTAATTTATTCTGGAACTTTTGAAATGGAAACAATAACCTTGTATCTGTTAGAGATGGTTTCCAGGAAATTATGTGACCCTTCATGGTCTTCCTGTACTGTTGTAATTCCGTTGCATGCAGTATTCCTTGGAGACTTTATTTGCCGTTCAGCTAGTCAAGGAATTGCACGCCTTTTGTCGCACCCAAATACTTACAACCGTGTTCACCAAGAGTCCTCCGCGACGACTACTTGTATCTGGATAAATACAATGAACACCGAGCTCCATTTGCTGTTTCCCTGGTAATTTTAAACTCCAGGGTTCTGGTTGGCTTTAATGTGTATACGACCGACTAAAGTAATGTAATTAATAAGTGATTATTCTCCTCGTGGTCGCTTATTTGTTACTTGAAATCATTTTAAAGATATGGCGCGCGATAGATCAGCCGGTAGGGTGACTTAAATACCGGCCGGACGGACGAGGAACCGTCATTAGAACTTTGGCAAGAAGAAGAAATTTGTCTCCTCTTTACAGTGTCAATATCGGATCTGGGGCCCGCCCAACTCCCATTCACCGAAATACGATGATACAGCGGCCGAGGCAAAACGCCGACTACTCGCCCGTATACGGTGGTGATACTAAGAATGCATGTTAATGTCGTGGTACTTTGCTAAACGCAGGTGCAAATTTGATATAATTTTAAAATAACGGAGTTTTATTCGCATTTCCCCCTCCCCTCTTATTTCTCGTTTCATTTCTAGGCGCGTTTACGTAAATAGTGGAAAGGGCCGATCAGCTTATGTCTGCCCCTCCGTCCTTCTGTCCGTATGTTTCAACTCGGCTGCCACTGGACGGATTGTTGTGGCACTTGATAATGAGGAATTTTACGTAAGATTCGTCCCGAAAGCCCAAATTTGTTTAAAATCGGGCAAAAACTTCGGGAACCCTACATGAATACTTAAGTACGTTTGTATTGTTGACAGTACGAAATATTTTGTAACTCGACAACAATGCAAAGGGTACGCATTGCTGTATTTCCGTGGCAAAACTCAACTATTTTGCTGTTGACAGCTGCATGTAGGTGAACAACAATGCCAAGGAAATCCACTGCTGCGTTTTCGTGACAACAGTTGTTAAACGAACACGCCACGACGTCACGTTCAACGTACGTCGCGGATTTTGTTTTGTATGATGAAGGCTGGATGATTTCGTCCTTTTTATTGCAACGAGCTACGGACTAGAGAAATTATTAAGGAAGGGAGAGAGGGATATGCCCAAAAAAAGGACAAACAATTTTAAATTCTTATTTATTGACTGGTGTTAAAAAAGAGAGCGAAGTAAACTGGTTTTGTTATTGTTAAGTTTAGCTTAATTGTCTCAGTGTTAATTTCGCTTTGATGTTCGGAAATAAAGACAAAAAATTGCCAAACTTTTATGTTGACAACAACATCGGAATAACGCTGTTCAGAGGATTCGGAATGGGTGCGTCAGGAATGTAGGAAAAATGCTACATCATGAAGCCTGGTTGTCAGTGAACCTCTTTGATGTTGACTCCGAAGTGGTAAAGGAACTTCCAGTTGCACAGAGCTGCTTGTTGCGAACACCAGCAGGCGCCCGTCAAGAAATGAACGGTGTTTCATTTGAACATTAACTGCATACCTTCATGTTCCACGTGCGCAGATGTCGTAAGCATGCACCAAATTAGCGTTACATGAAACATGTAAAAGTATGGACATGTATTAGCGAAATATACGTCGAGGTTCTTTGACGGTTACGGTTACGAACACTGTGTGTGTGTGTGTGTGTGTGACAGTGCATGTGTTGCAGTCTTTTGGAAGCTGAAATTAAGGCAGCAGTCGTTAATTATTTGAAAGGAGTCTTTTTTTCCAAGTGATATTTAAATATTTAATTTCCTACATTATATATATATATATATAATTACAAATTTCGTTCCCGGCACTGAGACCTGGATCCCAGGAGGCACAGTCGGTATAACCACTACGCTAGGGCTGGATGGTTCGGGGTTCGAATCCCAACAGGGGCATGATGTTTTCTCTTCTCCAAAACGTAGAGATCAGCTCTGGAGTCCACTCAGCATCCTTTTAAATGAAGGCCAGCCTTCTTTACTAGGGATAAAGCGGCCCCGGCGTGAAATCAGCCACTCACCTCCATCTGGTGGCGAGGTTGAGAATGAGTGGAGTTATACCTCTGCTCCTCCTATACGCCTTCATAATGTATACAGAGAAAAGTCTTTTTTTTTTCTAAGACCGGTCGCTTAACGTTTTCTTAGGCAAATAAGCTGTGTTTGAGCTTAGAATCATGTGAAACACGTTGAATGTTAAAGTAAGTGGTGCCTATACGTACCACTGTTCTTCATAGCGTCAAAATAACTTTATTATGTGTATATTTTGTATTATTATTCTTATAAACGTAAAAGATATTCCAGTTAATTTTTTTAAATTCTCTCACATGCCTTACACCTACTTCTAGTATGAGCATTTAAAATTTCGGTAGACATGTAGCACGCATGCAAGAGATCAGATATGTGTACGCAGCCGTGGCCAGACACCCTACAATAAAGACGGCATGTGGTACAGAACTGTGTTCGGCCACCCACCTTTGAAATTCCTTCGCAAGTACTCTACCCGCCCGCTGCTATGGAAAACACTTCATACAGCCGCATGACCTGGCTATGTATAAGTTGAAATTCCAGGGGTTTTTTAATTTCCGATCACAGCAGTACGTTATATGTAACGTCGGTAGCAGAAGGTGCTACAACTGTCTGTTCTGCATGCACTTAAATGCAGTGCACAGGATTTGAATTTATTGTGTCGGGACATATCTTAAGACATAATGAAGGGCTGTGGAGAAATATACATACAGTCAGGTGTGTGTGAGAAAATGCCATTTCATAGCGCGCATATTTGTAACTAGTAGGAAAGTGACGTAGGACTGTCAGAGGTTAATTCGGCTGTGACAGGTCTGATATTCATCTGGATTTGAAACGGCGTTTAACCGCCAGGAGTCGGGGACGAAAGGATGACGGATAATAGAATAGACGGATGATAGAATGGGTGCTTGCAAATTACACATTGCTTAATACAAATAAAATTCTTTATTACATTACTTACTGAGGTATATGTATTCACATGTATTACAGAATAGTTCAAGATTCGAAAAAACTTCGGTCGTGAGTACTACTACACCACGTGATAAGCAATGCTTGCGGTTTTCCTCCTGCACCTCCCGCACGCAATGGCTCGTCGCCATGACGGTTAATAGAAGCTGACAGATAATAGGGTGACGGATAAACGAAGTTGTACAGTGTTCAAGACCTTGAACAGTGAACAGACTTCTCTGAGTGTTGAGTGGTTTACCCTGCCCTTGAAAGAAATTATGTCGTAACACGTTTTGAACACGACTGCTTCCTGAATCTTTTAAGGCATGATCGCTGTGTACACCATCTGGGTTAATATTAAGAAATCTCTGCCATTGTCCTCGGCGCGTTCAAATGCCTCGTCCGTTTCTCGGAATAATTATAAGTTTCTTTACAGTGTGTTTTCTGCGAGGTTATATCGTAAAGAACGAATTTCACGGAACGGATATTTAAAAGATGAATGAATACTTGACAGAATATACTTAGAATTTTTTTTAGAACTGCCAATCCGTTAATGGTGTTTGGGGAAATAATGGCCGTTTATTGTGAGAATCATAGAATAGATAAACACACTGTAAGAAAAAATGCAGCAATTTTAAATAGAAATCCAACTAGATGCAACAGCATGCAGTCCGATTTATTTTACTGCAAAATCACTCTACATGTTTCGGGTGTCACTACACTGCATACTGTTGTGTCTAGTTGGATTTTTGTTTAATATTGAATCATGATGCACGGAACCATGAGCTTTAAAAAATGCGGCGTTTCTTAGTGTTACAGTCGGTGGCAAGTATAGTACAGGCTGATTAAAAAATTCAGTGTTAATAAAAATCCAACCAGATGCAACAGTATGCAGATATTTATTTACTGCAAAGTCGCTCTAACTTCCCTCCAACGTGGCCCGATCGGGCCACGTTAGAGGGAAGTAGCTGTACCAGTATTATGACCTGCACCGGAGGCTGCGGTTACAGTTTTTAGTACTCCTGATGATGGGTGCTGTGACACCCGAAACATGTAGAGTGACTTTGCAGTAAATAAATATCTGCATACTGTTGCA
>Ga0131853_10017430_pt1 | contig 13078 bp, 7 predicted proteins | sample TergutLab28metaG_FD_92764 | JGI IMG/M metagenome (GOLD analysis project Ga0131853, IMG submission 92764) | Labiotermes labralis P1 segment gut microbial communities from Petit-Saut dam, French Guiana - Lab288 P1 (version 2) (version 2) | ecosystem: Host-associated > Arthropoda: Insects >...
ACACGACCCACGTGTCCTCTGGTAAGTGCTGTTGACAGGAGTGACAGGTAAGGACCTATCTGCTGCCTCCATCTTCTGGACAGACCTTGCAACCCCACCCATATCAGCATCCTGCTTTTGTCTAGCAGGGCGCACAATACAACGACCACTGCGAGATCTGACGTCCTCACAGCAATGCTGCTGTAAATTCACGTCTTCCGGACGCTATGGCGCGTCGTCGGGTCGGCAGTTCCTGACGTTCCACAGGGCCGTACGTCTTGTTCTTAGTTTCAAGCACGAGCGGGAACTATTCGCCCAACGGCACTGCGATAACATCCCGCGGTACCAACACCTTCGACTTTTCATATCTTCCTTTAAGACGCTCATTTCTTCATAATTCAGATCCACTACCTTGATCGCCAATGAACCGCCTGTTGTAATGAAAACAAATCCAGCTGTCACCTACAAAACCCTTTACTGAAACCGACTATAATATCATCCTGTTATCTGCACTCTCCAGTCTCCGAAGAGATCTCGCTCCTTCGTATTTTCTACGCAGTGTTCAACACTTACTCACTCCATGGTGCAGAGTACTTCTTGAGACGCTAACTGGTTTGCAGCTAGTCAAGAAATTCCCCGCATTTCACGGAACCCGAAGGTTCATTACCGCACTCACAAGCGTCCGCCACCTGCCTCTATCCTGGGCCAGTCCAATCCAGTCCATATACCCACATCCCACCTCCTGGAGTTCCGTCCTATTATCCACCCATCTACGCCTAGGTCTCCCCAGTGGTTCTTTCCCTCCGGTTTCCCCACCAAGACCATACATATACACCCCCCAGGGGCGCAATTTTTTTTTCCCAAAAATCTAGGTGCCACCTCCCATTCTTGGCGCCAGAAAGGTAAACTTGACGCAGGTTCCACACTGAGAACCAACAGATCAAGAGCGCCCTGTAAACCTTGCCGTTACCTGAAGCCTTCTCTTCGAAGCAAGTGAAAGGATACGTATATTGTACATAAGCGGGTTGGGGGGGGGGGGCGCTGCTGCTGCCGCAATAATTACGCTGAAAATATCACGTGCCACTGGACAAAATGTACATGCGCGGAGTATAAGGGGTCCGTGATTTGTACACCGCGGTTTTACAATCTGCAGTTACTAAAGTTTGGAGACATGCGATTTACGACTTAACGGATTGTCAAAAAAAAACCCCATCGGAACACAGTCCGTCACCAGTGACACAGGCTAGACGTCCAACAATGATCGCGACGTTTACTGAAGACCTCCAACTGTTCTTGGCATTACCGTAAACAAAATCTATTCCTAGCTACAGCAGACTCAAATGAACTGCCAGCTAAGAAACCCGCGCCTGCAACCACATAGCTTACATTTCATTTCTATGCAGGCCTATTGCCACAAAGTGCAAAAGCAGTCATCCACCCCAGCCGACGTCTCTCGGTTCAGTACTCTTTTACTGACTTCCGCTCATCATACAAAACCAATATTACTGACCCGCTGAACAAAAAGCAGCGTTGCCAGGTGACAATGAACTAAACGTCGGTCCATTTCTACAACGAGATCTCCGGTCTTCTGGGACGTGACGCACCGTAGATTGGTATTTACCGAACTAAAATTCTTCCGATCGCACTATGGCTCTAGGGTCGACTCATCCTCCTAACAGAAATGAGTACCAGGAGTATTTCCTGGGGGTACAGGCGGCCGGTGCGTAAGGCTGACAACCTACCACCGTCCTGTGCCGTTGTCACGATATCTGGGGACCTTAACTTCCTGGAACCCTCTGGGCCTGCCCAGGCCTGTAATGGGACTGATTTTACATATCTAAGATGCGTACCGTCCCAGAAGAACGTAGATCTCATTAAATCACGTCGTAAGCCTGAAGTTCGCGCAACTTGTTTCCATTTCTGCTCAGTTTACCCCAAATACAGGCGGTATTAGCAGGTAACAGTCTCTGCTTTCGTGGCAACACACCTGTACGTACTTGCTCTCTGGGCTCATACGAGAGGTCCCGTGTTCAATTTTCGCAGCAAGTGTGTCTTATTTATCGACGCTTTTCAACTGCAACGATTCTGCAGGGTCGAAAATAGGTGAATGAAATTTGAGAAAGGAGGGTTGGTCGAACAGCAACCTGTTCCAATGCCACACTGTCTGCCAAAAATCCCACAAGAACTACGCTGGAATTGAATCCAGGCCTCCGCGGTGACAGGCCTACGAATAACCCCATAATGGTATGGTCAAAATTCATCTCAAAAAAAAAACTGTGCAAAGGGTGTGGGTAACACCTTAAAATACACCAGGAACGCCGTCAAAAAATGCACTTTCACACGCGGTTACAGGACGGTAACCTCGATCCTTCACCCGAAATACATTTCCCATCAAAAAATAGGCCGATCCCTGTGGCCGTGCGGTCTAAGACGGGGGGTCTGCGGCCGCTCGTTTGCTGGGACTGCGGGCTCGAATCCCGCCGGTGGCTGTCTCTTGTCACTGTTGTGTTGTCAGGCAAAGATCTCTGCTTCGGGCTGATCACTCATCCAGAGGAGTCTTACCGAGTGTGGTGTGTCTAAGGGTGATCGTGAAACCTCGAAAATGAGAAGGCCCTGCCCATAACAAAAATATAAAAAGCACGATACGTCGTTTCGCTCCAGTGCGCGAAGAGCCAAATTAACTTAATGTAACTTCACTCCAAATCATTATCCGTCAGGAGTTAGGTCTTGATAGAACTGTATCGGCCTCGTCTAACAGATTCTTCAAAAATCTCCTACGTCATCTTCGACCATTTGGTCTACAAGTCAGCATTATTTCTGACATCCTGTTGCTGTTAATGCCTGTTACATGTCGCAACCAATTTGATTTGCAAATCGCCATATCATGAACATAACAAATGTAATCCTGATTGCAACTGGACATCATCGGAATACCATTTTCCCGCGTGTAATATTGTACCTATGACGAAGGACGGTATAAAAATCAAACCGTCAATGTGTTCTGCACGCAGTATTACCACGTGCAGTTGCTCCGGAATCTGCAGACGTTTCGGAACCACCACCACCGAGGGCAATGTCTGTCACACCGGACAACACCAGCACGATACTTGTCGTCACAACGGTCTCCCTGAATGTGCCGCAGTGCAGTTTGCTACGTCTCATGTAACAGAACGAAGATACTCAAATTCAAAACAGCGATAAAATCAAAATTAACATTACCGTCCGCATTCCCTACATTTTTTAGTGTAGAAGGGTGTGATGAGTGGATTCAAGTTTTTTTTTTGTTGAGATGTTGCGGCCTCCGGATAAGTATTTCCCAACGTTTCGGAAGGATCGCTGTGCCTTCATCTCCACGTTCAAGCAGACGTTAACACACGACGCACACTATAGCCAGACGCATCCCCAACAACGTACTCTTACACAACACGACATGCTGCCACAACACCCTGTTAATATACTGGAATTTTTTTGTGAGTGTTTTTAAAATGACTTTAGCAAGGAGCAACGTAGCTCCCTGAGGATCTTAGGATCGAACCATGTCGGAGCGATTTTAAGCGTTTTAATGTGAAATTTTATGTAAGTGCAATTTGTTGGTTGATAATTTGTGAAGTGATTCTACGAAATGCACGGCGCAAGAGTAAGGAGAGTGACATCTAGTTGGGTTTTTATTCAACTATGTACTGTACATTATATAAGACTTATACTCAACAGCCTACCGTCGCTTTGACTAAATTGTGGACCTACGGAGGGCATAACGCACGTGGGTAACGAATGCGTTAGTAACGAACTGCGTAAAAATGATGGTAGCACGTATTATTGCTGACAAAATATAATTTGATAAGTGTTATTACTTACAGGGGGTGCTGCTAAGTCCTTAGCCCGACCAGGATGGAAACAAGCTAATGTTTCTGTCAGAATGGCGTCAATTTCCTTCGGCGCCTTGCCTTGCAGGGGGGGGGGGGACCTGATGACAGCTCGTATCTCTATGTTGTTGAAATAGAGCGCGCCTGTGACATGCTTCCGAGCATGTTTCCCTCCTGGTCGGGTTAAGGACTTATCAGCAGCACGGTCCAAGCATGGCGCTGTTAAGTTATACTGGTGACAAGTACGTCTGTGATAGCTTTCAAAGTTAAAAATACAAACTGATGTTTTATTGGTAAAAATGGAACGGTGACAACTGTTGCCGGTAACAAGTGCCGCGATAAGCTTTATTGGTAATATATGATGGCGTAACGTTTAGAGGTAACAAATACGACCGTGGTAAGTTCTATCGGTAACAAATGTAACTGTGATAAATTCTCTTGGTAACGAATACGACAGTGATCTGTTTTACTGGTAAAATATGTGATGGTGGTAAATTTTTTACTGGTAACAAACGCCATGATGATAAATTTAACTGGTAAAAAAATTTGATGGTGGTTAGGTTTTACTGGTAATACACGCCATGATAAATTTTACTGGTAACAAATGTGATGGTGGTAAGTTTTACTGGTATCAAACGCCATGATGACAAATGTTACTGGTAACAAATGTGATGGCGGTAGGTTTTACTGGTAACAAACGCCATGATAAATTTTACTGGTAACAAATGTGATGATGGTAAGTTTTATTGGTATCAAACGCCATGATGACAAATGTTACTGGTAACAAATATGATGGTGGTTAGTTGTACTGGTACATGATAAATTTTATATATATATTTATATATATATATATATATATATATATATATATACAGCGGCTTTGTTACAGCTGGCGCCGTTTTCCGCATCCTGCCTGCCATGCTTTCCTATTCTCCCAGTCCCCGGGTTGTAGGTTCCTCCGTTCCATTTCTAGGTGTTTACTGGTAACAAATGTGATGGCGGTTGGTTTTACTGGAAACACGCCATGATGATTAATTGTACTGGTAACAGATGTGATGGCGGTAGGTTTTAATGGTAACAAAAGCCATGAGGATAAGTTTTACTGGTAACAAATGTGATGGTGGTCAAGTTTCTCTGGTAGCAATGGTAACTAACATGATGTCACTCAATTCTACAGTGTCCGAGAGGAACGGATTACGGATATTAAGTTGTGCAATGCCGCGAAAACTTTTTAAGTGCCATATTGTAACATATAAACATAGGAGAACGCGGGTTTGCTTCGTATACTTCAATCGGCGAGCTATACCTCTTAGATTCTAAACATTTATACTTAAAACTAATTACTTAAACACAACTGGAACTGCTGACAGTGTAACGCTACAAAACATGTGAAATGTGTGGCAAAGTGCGTAACGTCACACGCTGTTTCACAACACATTCCAACTCTTGGCGAAGTGTCGGAAAAACTGCGTGGGAGGACAAGAAATGGATGACACACGAGGTTTGGAAAATTAATAACAAGTCAGACCTACGCAGTCAGCTATCCATCAATAATTATCTCGGTATTTTAAGCATGTACAATGAGAGGACCCTAAAATAACGTAAGGAACAGGGCCATCTTTCAGTGCTCCGATTTTGATACTCAGGGAGAACGGGCTGAAAGCTTTTCATAACTCAGTGCTAACGAAGATATTAAAAGCGAGAGACTGCCAACGTAATGCGGGGAATGAAGGAGACTGCATAATGAGATGCATTCTTTAGTCTCATCAGACATTACACATCAAGAACAGTAAAACATGGAGGGCATGTGGCACTAATGCGGAGAGGAGAAACACGTACAGGGTTTCTGAAAGCCTGAAGAAAAAACCCACCTGTAAGACCTAGGCATAGATGGGTAAGACATTAAAACAGACCTTCGAGAAATAGGATAGGTGTGGGCGTGGTGGACTCAGGAAAAAAAAAACAGATGGAGAGCTCCTGTGAACACAAAATGAACCTTCTGGTCCCATAAGATGCGTCTCAACAAGGGCTCTCCTCTATGGTGTTTGATATTTATGTGAACCAAAATTCCCGAGTCTCTCTCCAGTCCTTGGTCGCGGAACCGGAAATCCATTTACAGTCGCAGGCCTACGCGATCACGCTACAGCGTCAGTCTCTACGCCTCACCCCCGAACTACGGAAGACTTCCCTTAAGTCTGCTACTACAAATGTTGCACAAACATTAACAATCCTGTCTGAAATGTGACGCCGTGTGATCTGGTAAAAAAACGTACTGGTCTCCGCCCTCCAGCATTATTCAGCCCAGAAGCTGAAGACAGCCATTTCCTCGGATACGTCAGTAAATTTCTACCAGATTACACGACGTCATATCGAGGAAGACGTCAATGATCATACTCTGTAGCGCGACCCTCAGATTCCGGGAACTATAATACTTGTTCGTGATGATGACTATGGTGATGGTGATCAAGATGATGAGGATGGCGACGATGACGACGTGAGGTACTTTAACCAATGAATACGTGGATTTTGGACGAATATAATGTCCGAACATACAGTTACATAGACAGAACAATATGTACGTACAGAGGGAACCTGCTGCCCAGAATATCCGGGTAGAAAAAAAAAGATCATTACCGCAACAAAAAATGTCACATGAAAAAAACAGACCTCGCGATTTATAATCAACTTGGGCGTGGCCACAACAGAATGACAATTAGGGGCACCACAGTAACTTTCGAGTGGGCCACCGAAATTTCCCTGCCCGAATAACGAATTTAAAATATCAAATAGAATCAAAACCTCCCTTCTACCCTTCACCACCAGCAGCACAAAAATTAAAAAATCCTGTTATTGCTTCTCCCACATCTTGTCAGGTTGAATCTGATTTCCGTTGGGTGACTCATTTGCTGTCAAAAAGAACATAACCGCCTTGGTGCTGTAACTGACCACACTGTCACCGAACACTCAAGAACTTGCAAGTGTCCATCAGTCTCAAAGAACGCACTGAATATAATGCCAATTACTAACAATATATTTACTCGAATAAGTAAACAATGTGTTACAACTAAACACAATGTTTATAAACAAATAATACTATGAAAAGTCAAACAAATATATTCTAATATACAAATCAACAATGTGGTAATAGATGTTTTTTTAATACGATATAGGGTCTATAAAGGATGGGGGCCACACACAAAAATCAACCTCAAAGGGGGTGGGGCAGATAACTGGTCGGCCCTCTCCAAAATTATTCGGGAAGTTACTCCCAAATGTCTCACAACACTGCCTTTCGTCATAAGAATGGAAACCAGTCCCAAAACACTCCATAACAAATTCTGGTATCATGAACGTTTGGGCGGGGGGTGACAGCCGACCCACGGGAACCTTACCTACACCAACGATCTCATTGGGAGAACTACACATCTCGGTGCAGTGTTTGTAAGACAAATACAGAGAGAATACATCCCTGCGTCATGCGACGTGCCTGCAAGCAACAGTCTGCAATAGAGATAATGGGTAATGATATAAGCAAAAACTGCAATAAGACGCACATATTACAACACAGAGTCCAATCGCTGTCTGGAACAGACAACTCCTCTTCATTGACCGTCCACAGACAATGCAAAACCCAATGATAGCCTATGTTGTACAATAACCTGAAGACAGGTCGAGACATGTCGTACTAGCAGATCATTTATTGTGTCAATTATTATGATTACATATAATACAATACAATACAAATGTGCAGACAAGAAAACATTATTTCTAATAAACACGTACTCGTGCATGTGGAAGTCCACGTCTTCCGGACCCAGTCTCAGAACTACGTTACGGTGGGTTTTACACCCGGACTCCTGGGCAAAGAGGCTCTGGTACACACTGACTGGTTCTGGACGTAGCAATACCAAAAGAAAAAGAAAAATCCTATCGCAACTGTCGGGACAAGTATGAAACCAGCCACTTCACTGAGCTACAACGGCTACCAGAACTAGCATACGCTGTTTGAAAAATCATCATAAATATCCGCGAGTCACGTCGCTTAAAAAAAGCAAAGAACACCAAATGAGCGCCACGCAGAAGTTGGAACCGGCAATACTCAATGAGAGTTCGAACATTATCTGAAGGCGAAGATCGGCGGAAATTCATGTGGAGGTAACCCGGCGAAATTTAAAATTTAAAACTTCAGTATCTACATCACAGAGAACACACACTACTGTAATAAGCACGAAGACTGATGCTATATTGGGAAATAAACGTCGTTTATTGCGTCATACAAAAATATATACACTTTACACATACAAGAACTATGAAGATTTGAAGTAAAGACAGTAAGCTTTTGTGCGCTCACTTACCCAAGTTCGGTGCAGTGTAGTCCCAGCTCTCCGAGTCATTCTTGTATACGTTCAGCTTGGTGGGCTGCAACACACAAAAACCATCGCCTTCAAAGTATTACAACAACGCGACAAGGTTAATGGAGAACAAAAACAGCCATTATCACACTCCCAACCTGTGATCACAGTACAATATGAACCAACAAGATGCACTACCTTCCATTAACCTTTTGACGCCGGAATTATTTTTTTAATTTTAGCACACCCTGTATATAAAATGTGAATAATACAGGAACCAAATACGTTAGAATTATGAAACAAACTGCATTTTCAAGAGAAAAAACTGAGAGTATTTGTTAAATAAATATATAAAATGCAACTTTGGAGGGTAGCGGTGCGGTACGTCAACTATAGTTGACATTAGGCGTCTAAATGTTAATTTATTTCAATGAAAAGCCTCTACATGTTTCGAGCAGGCTTGCTGCTCATCATGATGATAATCAACTCTGTATAAACGTGTGACTATACCAATTGCCCACCCAGATATAAACAGACCAATTCCGAACCTTCCTTAAAATTTTAAACCGGAAGGAAAGAGACCACTGGGAAGACCTAGGCGTAGATGGGTGGATAATATTAGGACGTATCTCCAGGAGGTGGGATGTGGGTATATGGACTGGACTGGGCTGGCCCAGGATAGACACAGGTGGCGGACGCTTGTAAGTGCGGTAATGAACCTTCGGGTTCCGTGAAATGCAGGGAATTTCTTGACTAGCTGCAAACCAGTTAGCTTCTCAAGAAGGACTGTGCACCATGGAGTTAAGAGTGACACGCAGCAAAGCTACCGATCAATGGTGTGGATAGGAAGAGTGGTGGGTGATACTAAGATGTTACTCTGAAACCTGATGCTGCAGTTTAGTGCTGGCACAGTAATGATTCTCAAAACTGAACTGAACACAAGCTATCAACACATTCCTTTCAGGGTTTCGAATACCACACATGTTTACTCCCCATCACTGCAATAAGACGTCAACATTACATGAGCTATTTGACCGTTTTCGTAAAAGTCTCTTTGAACACCACGCAACTGAGGGCTTGCTATTTTTTTTTGGGGCGCGTTCTCAAAATTCCGGAAAGCGACTATTAGCTTCGTCATGTCTGTCCCGTCCTTCCGTCCGCATGGAACAACACGGATCTCACTGGGCGGATTTTCATTAAATTTGATATTCGAGTATTTTTTAAAAAAAAATCTGACGAAAACATTCAAGTTTCATTAAAATCGGACAAGAATGAACAGTACTTCACATGAAGTTCAAAATACATATTTTCAATCATAACTCGCTCAATTCTTCTTAGAATGAAAAATATTTCACACAAACGTTGAAGGGAAAATCGAAAACACACGTTTAATGGCCAATAACTTCCCCCCCCCCCTTCGAAAATCGTGCCGTTTATGAGACAATGTGAAGAAATGGAGAACGGGGCACGCCACAGACAATATGGCGCATGCGTATTGCATGCTGGATACCTAAGGCTACACACACACACACAGGTTGTGTTATACTCATTGCACTTCCACCACAACAATGGTCACGCGAAGGCGCTTAAATATTACGTTGAACGTGCACAGCTTGTCTTGTTACCTTTCCTTGGCATTAAACACACTAACCAGTCGATGTATGAAATCGTAAACGTTGAAATAACACCACAGTAATTCACTCAGTGACGTATTTGATCTTAATTCTGAGCTGGAACATGTATTCACAGGATTTACTGCATTCCTTTGTTACATCCAAACATCCTACTCCGGCATCCCTGACGTACTGTGGCCCGCTGAGAGCTAATAAACTCACGAGAGATTTATGAATCCCCTCCGTCCTTTGAAGGTCATTACCTCTCACCGCCTACAAAACACCCATGATTACAAAACTATACGGCTCTTATGCGTTCTTCCTTCCAGTAAAGTTACCAACAAGAAGGCATATTTGTGGTCGGTGGAACAAGATGGTGCTGCCTTCGACCGGACACCACCACCTACACAGTACAGCGGTATAAACGGTATCAAAACACATAACATCGAAAAAATTTCGAAACGCCATGGCGTACCAGTTAACAAAAACACTAACCAGTTACCTAAACACTACAGACGCAAAAGGCGTTGAGGCTAAATGTGTTCTTCACTTGACGCAGCTCACAGTGCACCCACCAGTGTCGACAGAGACCGACAAGTAGTATAATCCGCGTATATCACTGACTCCTGAACAATGCCATCGCAAGGTGGAATGCTTTTTGGAGGTCAGACGCTCGTCCGCGTTTATCTAATCTGTTCGAAGCTGCTGATGATGACGGTCTTCTGTTGGATGGCCTCATGCATCAGCCAGACTCCTACAACCGCGGATATTATAACCTCAACATTATTACCACATACAAGCCACCGGTCCGAATCGAGTAGCGCCATGAACAACCACAGAGCAATTTGCACCGACATCCGTTGGGCAAAAGGGAGCCAGTACAGTCACAGACGGATGGTTAGTATTTGCCTGATTATATGGACGCCAAACATGGTACCTCACGCTCGGGGTGGATCATAGGCTGAGGGTGTTCGAGATGAGGGTACTGAGGATATTTGGGCAGAATACGGAGGTAACAGGAGGAGGGAGGAAAGTGCATAATAAGCCGTCCGGTGCACAGGTTGAGAGAAGAGTCTTCTCTCACCCTGTGCACCGGACATCCACATACAGTTGTGATGATACCAGATGCTGTATAATACAATCCTGACCTCCTGATGATGAGCACATAGTGCTCGAAACATGTAGAGGCAAATTATAAACGTATTATATAAAACAAGATTTTGTGCATCAGGTTGGTTAATTACTTAGATTATAGTGAGATGCACGGTCAGCAAAACATAAAAAAAAAATCAATGACAGTACCAATGAAGCACAGAAAAAGTAACCCTCTCCGTTAAGACACTATTTTTGTTCCTTCAATCCCCAGTCCAAACATTCCCTATGCCATCAGTTCTAACTAATCCAATTATAACACACCAAAAAACTTGGGGCAGTCCGCTGACAGCGACCGCTACCGTCTTCTTTACCAGCGATCCCGACGTCTACACAAGTTTTTTACAGCATTCTGTTCCTCGTAGTTTGAGGAAACATGTGGAAGGAACACATACGAGGGTGCATGGAACCCGATAAAAGGAAACCGACAACAAGTCATCGTACTCGGGTCCCAAACCTGAGAGAGATGCCCCTGACTACGATAACCTCCCAAAAAAAATATAATTCACAGAATCTACAGAGCTGATTAATTACAAGCTGTTTGATGTGACTAGCGAAAAGGGGTGCAGACATCACCGAAGCTTCCCCGATATTCTGCAATAATTTTAATTCACCGCGTAATGTTTCGCTGTAGGATTTTGTTACATCATAATTCTTCAGTGGCACCTCACTGCTACCGGAAGTGTGGCGCCTAACCCCCTCTTGAATTGAGATTGCTGCAGTGATCAGACTTAACCCTACAGTCACCCTGACACTGCTACTAACAGTACAGTGGTCAACATCACGCGCTGGCTGCTTTGCTCCCGGGAAGGAGAATCCCCTGCAGCCAGTGAGCAAGACGTCGGGCGGGCCGCAGAGCCGGGCTGTAGAAAACTCTCGCTGAAGGGATTCGAAACCCAGATCTTTTAGCCCGTAACATATGTGTGTGTGTGATGCATAAATTTTCCAAAGCCTGCGAAGCGACTCTCAAATGCTTGGCGCCATGGGTAACATGAAGCAAGTTTCAGACTGATGATAAAAAATCAGGGTCCGCGTATTAAATTCAGTAGCCCGAAACTTGTGCACCCCTGGTTATGTGGATTACGACGATGTCAATTCGGCGTCTCGGGACACAGCACTCAGGATCAAACAAAGGGCTTAAGGAAAGGCACGAACAGAATTTCAGAACGGTCCTTCCTCTTCACGCCCTTCATTGTATGGACCAAAAAATACATATATTATGGAGGCTTACTTCGTCCTTGTCTGTGGGTTAAGGGCAGGACGGAAGGACGGGGGGGGGGGGCATACAGTGTCAAGCCGTAAACAAAGCACCGACCCTTCACAACCTGAAGTCAGAAATACAGAAAGCCTGCTAGAAGTACGTAGTTTCTGTCCGCAAAATGGACACTGTCCAAAGAAAATACAGTAGACGCATGACAGTAATAAAACAGTCAGAAGACTTTGACGGTGGTTCCCTAATAGTGGCTTGCCAACTCACTAGGGTGGAATGGGGGAGTTCCCCACTTTGTAGATTCTATTAGTTCAAAAATCACAGTCGAGACACCACCTTTTTTCCCCCCATATTTTGCAAAAGAAAAGGAAAATAATCGAACCCCTTTATAACGACATCGGTTTATGCGGTATCGTGCATAGAGCGTCACACATTCTGTGGTACATATCAATTACACACTATTAACCAAAACATTACACTACTCGGTTCGAACAACATATCCAAGCCCCTTTCATCATTGCCTATTTTTATTGTCACCCCGTGCATATTGATATATATTCACTTTTATTATAACCAACGTACGCAATTAATATTTCATGTTGATACTTTAAAATATTAAAATATAACACATTAAAATCTTTGATCACTCCTACATGTTTCGGTTACTATATGTAACCATCCTCAGGGAATCGTTGTACATGTGATGGACCTGGATTACATAGAGAAACACACAGAATGTAATCCAGGTCCATCACATAAAAAACAAGACATGTCACCAACATACCATACTTACTTACTTACTTACTTACTTACTCCATGGTGCAGAGTCCTTCTTGAGAAGCTAACTGGTTTGCAGCTAGTCAAGAAATTCCCCGCATTTCACGTAACCCGAAGGTTCATTACCGCACT
>Ga0131853_10017432_pt1 | contig 13075 bp, 8 predicted proteins | sample TergutLab28metaG_FD_92764 | JGI IMG/M metagenome (GOLD analysis project Ga0131853, IMG submission 92764) | Labiotermes labralis P1 segment gut microbial communities from Petit-Saut dam, French Guiana - Lab288 P1 (version 2) (version 2) | ecosystem: Host-associated > Arthropoda: Insects >...
AAGATTCTAAAATATAAAGACCTTACAATAGAAATACAGCGCATGTGGAATGTAAAAACAAAGGTGATACCAGTAATAATAGGGGCGACTGGGACTATTTCAAAGCCATTCAGAAAATATGTGGGCTGATCATTTAATTCTGGGACTGATTTTTTTGTGAGTGAATGAGTAGACTTAATGGTTAGTTGTTCTTGTCTCCTTCGAAATAGTGTCCTTGTGCTTGTATGCACTTATTCCAGCGCTCCTGCCACTGACGAAAGCACCTCTGGTAGTCACTTTTTGTAATAGCCCTTAGTTGTCTCGTTGCATTGGCTTGAATATCTTCAATGTAATCAAATCGGTGACCTTTCATTGCTTTCTTCAATTGTGGTAACAAGAAGAAGTCACACGGAGGAAGGTCAGGGGAGTAGGGAGGTTGTGGGAGCGACGGAATGTTGTGTTTCACCAGAAATTCATTTGTGGTGACAGCACTGTGGGCAGGGGCATTGTCATGGTGCAGGATCCAGTTGCTGGAGCGCCACTTCTCAGGGTGATGTCTGCGCACAGCGTCGCAGAGGAGTTGCAGGTCTGTTTTGTAGAATTCCTTATTTACCGCCTGTCCTATAGGGACGAACTCATGATGAACTAACCCGTCAACGTTGAAGAACGCAATCAACATGATCTTGATATTGGACTTCACCTGCCGCGCTTTCTTTGATCGAGGAGATGATGATGTGCTCCACTGGGAGGACATTTGCTTTGTTTCCAGGTCATACCCGTAAACCCAGCATTCATCACCAGTGATTACTGAGGACATGAAGTTGGGATCGTTTTGGGCTCGATCTTGGAGGTCAGTGCAAATTGACACACGATTGTCCTTCTGTTCCGCTGTTAGGAGATAGGGCACAAATTTTGTTGTCACACGTCTCATTCGCATATCTTCACGTAGAATTCTCTGGCACATACTGAATGCTATTCTAACTTCCTCTGCAACGTCTCTGATAGTCAGATGTTGGTCAGCATGAATGATTTCTCACACATGTGCCACGGTCTCCTCGGTGTGGGAGGTGGAAGGCCTGCCTGGGTGGGGGTCGTTTTCAAAGGATCGGTGTCCACTTTTGAAACGGGAATACCATTCACATGTCTTCGGTTGACTTAGGCAGGACCTTCCGAACGCTGCTTGCAGCATTTCGTATGTTTCAGCACCATTTTTCCCCAGATGGAAACGGAAATCAATGCACACACACTGCTGCTCTTTCTCCTCCATCGTGAAATGCGACGCATGCTGTTGTAGACGTTCACCCAAGGGCCGCCACAGAGCGAATGCAGGGAGATACCGACCTCCGGTATTGCACATACACTTGTACAGATTTGCCACGTGTCCCACTCTGTTGCCATTTCGCTACGTGTTATAGTTTCCCGGAAAAAAAAATCAGTCCCGGAATTAAATGATCAGCCTACGTACATGAGCAACATACTAGGAAAAGATGAAGTTAAGGGAACTACAGAAAACAGGCATATTGGGCACTGCACACATACTTCGGAAAGTACTAATGTAAAAATACAATAGATTTGACACTGAAACTAAAGATATAAGCACCATGAATAGTAACAAAAGAATAGCTGCAACACTGTATTCCCTAGGGACATAGTTTCTCTCAGGAATATAAGTATAAATACCCTGCATAAAGGAGATGATGATGATGATGATGATGATGATAATAATGTGGTGGTGATGGTGTTGTTTAATATATGCTGTTGTATTACCTTTCCAGTTCTGGGACACCAGAAGTCCAAACCCAATGCTGACAATCAATCTTCCAGAGCGAGTTTACTGTGCAGATGTTGTAAGTACTGGATGTTGAAGTCTGAGTCTGAATTAAGGACCAGTGATCCTACATGTTGGACTTGGCATACACAGGGTTAACATTAAGTACAATGTGTTAAAATTTCACTTACATTAAAATGCCATTGAAGCAGTGTAACACTGTGTCAAAAATGTATTCATAACACAAAGTTTGACAGTATGGAGTCATGCAGGACACAGGATCACACATAAATATCACATGAGTTTGAACATGATTATGCATTTGTGTGTATATTGTGCAAGAAAACATGGACATTTATAAGCTCTGCCATGTTTGTCTATAGCAAACACTGTCCTGTTCTAGATTAATGGATTATGATGTTTGGTATTATGGAATCTTGCTGAACTTCATGAATCATAGGCTGCATCATGCCCTCAAAAGCTCAATTCATAACTTGGCTTTCAAACATACATGTATTGTGCAATGCCCTGTGAAAATATTCAGATCAAATTGTGGTTGGTTGTCTGCTGCATTTTGAATTGACAGGATTGTGTTGTGTTAAAGATAACATGGACATTGAAATCACTTGACTCTGTGGTTAGTACATGAACTACTGAAATTTTAGAGAGATCTGGTAGTAGCCATTAACAAAAATCTGTTTGGTACATCGAAGGTTCTGTGTTATGGGTCAGGACAAAGTGTGTGTCTTAAATGTAGAGTGCTATTGTAGTGCTGCAAGGCAGGCATTATTCACACCTTTCAGGCACACCTTTGCAGGGCCAGACTTCTCTGTGTGGATGTGTGCATGACTGGAGTTAGTCCGTCAGTGATTCACCACGCAGCAACACGTGTTTTCTTTGTGCTGCAATCATGCAGTGTTCTTTGTTCACACCAAGCCACAAGGGCTATTATTCTTATCAAGAATTGCATTACTACAATTAACAAGTTAATGCAGTCTAGTAATTTGTGACTATGGAGTGATATACTATAACACTGCTGTCTGCAGTCATATGAATGTTGAATACAAGTGGTTTGTGTTGGGCTTGGTTGGAATGGTTATATGCAGTGTGAAATGCTACAAGGTTTTGTCATGGAACAAGTACATGTGTAACTGTTGCTTGTTACTTGAGCTACGCCATTGATGACCACATTGAACCTATCCAAAAATTTTAATTGAACCATCCTTTATAATTAGTTTGGCGAATAATTGCCATGGGGTCAGTTCTAGCTAAGCTGGTGTTTTGCCACTGCAGTTGCCAGTTGTGCCAACATTCTGCGTTTTGGGCCCAAATCATTATTTTATTTTGTAATTGTTTGCAACAGGACTACCCAATGGCTGTAGTTGGGACTGCAGGGCGTGGACTGATTGTTTATCAGTTAGAAGGCAAACCACAAGAATACAAACGTATTGAATCACCTCTGAAATATCAGCATCGATGTGTTGCCATCTTTCGTGACAAAAAGAAATCTCCCACTGGTTATGCCTTGGGAAGTGTGGAGGGTCGAGTTGCTATCCAGTACGTAAATCCTCAAAACCCAAAAGACAACTTTACTTTTAAATGTCACCGCTCAAATGGAGCTCCTAATGGCTATCAAGACATTTATGCTGTAAGTATGTTAAAATATGCTGTTTTGTCTGTTATGATAATGTTGTCTTGTATAAAGCATGTTGGGAAATTTCTACAGGGAATTGTTGCACATAAATTATACTAAAAAAAATTGCTGAGCGGACACAACATTCTCTGCTTATATCAAAACTTAATCAAAAATGTTTAAGCAGTCTCTTATTGATTTTAGTACCAAATATACAAATTCTGTTATCAGCATCTGTATTGACATACTAAGTGTACTGCAATATTGATGACTGGAGCATGCCTTTCAATACTGTTTATTGCTGCCTCCTTCTGTTCTTCTTCCTGCTGCAGCCACTGCATATGTAACATATGCAACAACAGACTAGCAAGTGTCTGCTGCTCTTCCTTGCCCCATTCATAACACTTGCTAAAGCTATATGTCAAAAGTACCCAGCCTTTTATTTTCTGTTATGACCATGCAGTGGCTCAGGCGGTCAGTTTCTAGCTGCTCTCATGGATTCTAAAGTTCTAGATGAGCCCATGTGGGATTTGTGATGGATGAAGTGGCAATGGGACAGGTTTTTCTGTCAGAAAAGTAAACAACATCCCATAACATGCCATGAAGGTACAGAAGGAGAATATCAGTATAGCTGAACTCATTCTTAACCTCACTGCTTAGATGGGGGTGGGTGTTCAATGCCATACGTCAACTGGTTTACCCCTGTGAAAGACTGCTGCTACCCACTGTAGGTTTTTTTCTGAGTACTTGGTTTTCTCTTGTCAGCATAATCTATACCCCTTAATATATGATACTCTATAGTAATTGACCACATTGTTTAATAACATCAGGATACTCTGAGTTGTGTGGCAGCACTAAATTGAACATATTGTTTGTTTGTAAATTCCCTTACAAATGTTATAATAGTGTGATTGTTCCTTGTGCCCTGAATACAAGCAGCGGTAGGAAAAATATATTGGTACGCAATTACATAGAAGCGGACTGCTTGTATGTGTGAGTTTACGTACTATTTGGCACCAGGAACTATGTAACACTTCACATCACTCATCAAATACTGTTTTCTTTACTGGAGTGCTGACTGGGAATAGCTCATATTTTCAGACATAACCCAACAGGTGCAGCTGTTCCACATGAGGACAAGAACAGATGCAATATATTAGTTTTTTCTTTTTAGTGTGAGATATAGACAAAATTCAGAAGCCAAGTAATGTTAATTGCAGTGAGCCATCATCAGAATCACTTAAAATTTATCCAGTACTTGTTTTCCCAGAGTACTGATATACTTCTACCTGAAGCATTGTTACTTTTGGTTGAGGAGTAATAAAGGTATTGGGCATGTACATTAATCGAATTTGTTTGTAATTGTGGCAGTAATGATATTAAAAATCACAAAGTTTACTGTTTTTATATCAGTATATTACTGTATAGAGGACCGCGGTAGCACAGTGTTTAAGGTGCTGTGCTACAAATCGGAAGGTCGCTGGTTCGATCCCAGCTGGTGTCAATGGATTTTTCATTGACATAAAATCCTTCTGATCGCACTAGGGCCCTGGGGTCGACTCATCCTCGAACAGAAATGAGTACCAGGAGTATTTCCTGGGGGCAAAGGCAGCCAGTGCGTAAGGCTGACAACCTACCACCATCCTGTGCTGTTGTCACGAAATCTGGGAACCTTAACTTCCTGGAACCCTCTGGGCCTGTCCAGGTTTGGGACTGCTTTACCTTTACCTTTATATTACTGTATGGATTGATGTGTGTCGAATTGTGTCACAATTTCTAGTCATCTGTGGTCCCACTGTAATTTAAATCACCATTTTTATACATTTTCCTGCTTTACAAACACAAGAAAGCCATATTTTTAAATGAAAATTAAGGAAACAAACACTTACAGTCAGTCATGTGGTGTATTTGCCATTTGTTGGGAACACGTCCAAAAGTTCCTGGACTGAGTTGTTAATGAAATATATGCTTAAGTTTGTCACTGGCCATTGTTGTCACCTTCCCAATTTATGGGTCTTATGTTTCTGCCACTGCTGGAACTGATGAGAATTGTGTGTTGGAGAGTTAGTGATTAGCGATTGTTCCTGCATTTCACAGACATCGTAGAAAGAGTGCCTTCATAGCTACAGTTTTGTTCTGAGAAATAAGTGAAAACCACAAGTGGCCAAATGTGGCTAGTAAGGAGGGTGAGGGCCCTGAATTGCTGCACTGACAAAGTAGTGTTTACTGGCCCATTGTCTTGGTGAACATACCATTCCTGCTTCTGGTGCCATTCCCATGCACGTTAAGTCTCCCACTAATAATGCTGGTTAAGTGTTTGACCTGGGGGTACAACTGTCTGCACAGTCAAAAAAGATCACCAACTTGCTGTTGATGTTTGACATGACACAACACATAGAAAGGTGGGCTTTTCCACCGAGGGATTGCTCTTTGGTTTCTGGGTGCTAACTGTTAACCAGGTTTCATCTCTTATAACCTTCCAGAGGTAGTTTTGGTCATTCCTGGCTTCATTCAACTGTTCCTGGTAAATAGACACCCCCAGGTTCTGTTCACTGGTGAGCAGCAGAGGCACAGACTGCATGGAGATCCCCTGCATATTCAAGTCCTCAGAATTTGCTGCCATGTTCTACATGAGAGGTCTAACCTGTCATATTGTCTTGCTTGATAAAACTTCCTCTAGCTGAATGCTCACAAATGCCAGCTGAAGCTTCCCTATGTTTGAAGTAAGAAAACCATTCAAAAGTCTGTTTTTTCTAAGTTTGAAGCACTTAATTCAAATGCATTTTCCCTTGAAATGAGCCTTTAGAAAGTGGATCACATTTCACACGCACACAATATACACCCAGTGAGAAACGGTATGGGGGCTTATGGCTGAAAAACTCACTAGCCTGACTCAAAAGAGAGTGATACTGTGGCATGTGCTGGCAGAAAGCTATAACATTTGCCATTATTGTTCCTAGTGGTGAGTTTTGGAACTTGTGGATACACCTTCATGTATGGCAGTAGCAGTGCATGTAATGATATTGTAATGGGTCATTCCAGAAGAACTGAATCTTTCATTAAGCAAAGTATATTTGTGTAATGTAAGCCCTTAATTTATTACAGGTGAATGATATAGCTTTCCATCCTATTCATGGAACATTGGCAACTGTTGGATCAGATGGAAGTTTCAGTTTCTGGGACAAGGATGCCCGCACCAAACTTAAACCTTCAGAGGCCATGGAACAACCAATCACACGTTGCTGCTTTAATAACAATGGGCAGATCTTTGCTTATGCTGTCAGCTATGACTGGTCAAAGGTGAGTCAAAGCGTGTGTGTGTGTGTGTACAAATGAAAGGTGAAATCATCCCTAATAGTAGCTGCTATGCAGCTTCTTTACTTTAATGTTTGCCTCTTAACAGCCAGGCATATTTTACCAAATCTTGGCTGGGATACCAGCTATCCTGACTTGAGTTTTTTTTTACTTTTCCCACATAGTCCTTCCAGGCAAATATTGGGATAATAGCTTAGTTATGCTACAACCAGTTGCATGTCCTTCTTATTCATCTTTCACCTTTCCTACCATTTTGTTTCACTATGTAGCCTGAGGTATTGATAGCATACTGTAAAGTTAAGTCTATTATGGAATATATTGCCTACACCTAAAATTTGTAAGTAGGACTATCAGCAGATAGCATATCACAACTGTCATGATATTCAGTAACTCCCCAGTCAGGCCCTCATTGCTGGGCTTACAAGCTACAGGATGTATCTGGGGAATTTCTGCTTACATTTCATTCATTCTGATATCTTTAAGTAAATGATGGACATTAAATGTTTATATTAACACAACCAACTGATGCTGAGAATAAACAAAAATAATAGTTCTACCATCAACAGACACTTGATTTCCTGCAATGAAAAGGATATTGCTAGTAGCACAAAATTATTCCATCATGATACTGAAGCAAACTCTGAAGAAAGAACAGAGATTGAATTAGAATTAGATTGGAAAGGGGTGGACATCCAGTCACACTTGTTTCTTGACCAGTAATCATCTGTTGCTCTTCAACATCAGCAACTACGTAACTCTGTGGAGCATAGGTCTTTGTGAGTAGCTAATAGGTCCTTAGCTAGCTGAGAAACTCTCCACACTTTCTTGAACAGGAAGGTTCACTACTGTACTGACAACAGTGCCACATCAGCAAACTTACACCTTGAATATTGCAGTCTTTGAGAACAAGGGCTTAGGACAGCATTCTGGGTCTAGGCAGCATGAATTAACAGGAAAATGGAGATGGTTATATAACCACTATCTTAGCTTTTCTTCTTTAATGTGGTTTAGGTGATTAAATCAGAAGTACTGACACATGTAACATGCATAAACACAAGAAAACATAAACAAACATTTTTTGGAAAAGGGAAAAGAGAACTTGGGGAAGACCTGGGCAGGCATAGGTAGGAGGTTCATATGGCAAGAGTTGACTCAAGGGGTTTCTTACTTCTTGGCTCTGTCATCCTCATTTATGACATGCCCATTCTCTCTATGTCAGTGGTGTGCTCACTAGTATACATGCATGTGGCTTTTGTATCAGGCACTTTTTTGATATACCCAAGGAAGATTCTTTCTCTTCATCTAAAGTTAATTGTGTTGGAGCCATATCAGAAGCTAGTGTTAAGGTATGTCACTATTATGTGCAATATTGTAGTGGTAGATTTACATGAAATGCATTGTGCTCTTACAATCATATTTCTTTTTAGGGACATGAATTCTACAACCCCATGAAAAAGAACTATATTTTTTTACGATCTTGCTATGATGAACTGAAACCTCGCAGCTCTTCTTAAGTATGTTTTATACAAAAGGTTTCCAGACTCCATTTTTATTAGTGGGTAAGTTTCCATAGAACTGACACATTAAAATTACATGGCATTTAATCACTGTAGGTATAGACACTGTTTTAGACATAGAAATCTATATTTAAGTTTGTGAATTACATAGAAAGTAATGTAATGTCTTTGTGCATTCCACGATCTGTCAGAGGAGCATTAGAGAATAATTTCATTCTTGAAACTGCGTGTAAGCTCCTTGTATGGGAGAACAATAGAATTGAGCAGAATCACTTCTGAGGGCACTTTCACACTGCAGCCTGGAAACGTACAAATCACTTACTCAGTTATAAATGATTCATGACCATGCGCTCATAATTCATTATGAGAAATACAACCAACAAGTTCAAATACAGATATGTAAATTTACTGTATTTTGAACAGCGTAGCCTTCTACATGTTTCGGCTAACCATTGTGGTTGAAATGTAGGAGGCTAGGCTGTTTATAATACAATAAATTTACATATCTGTATATGCACTTGAATGTATTTCGTATATTGAACTCATTATAACTCTTTGTTATATGATCATATACAGTTTATAAATAAATTAATCAAAATGCCTGTGAATCATTTCAGATTCTGTGATAGTATTTGAAATAAAAATAAGCATTTGATGAAATAACGCATACATGTTCTTGTAGCCATTTCTTTTTAATTTCAGTTTTCATCAAATAATTTTTTTTGTGCTAAAAATATCTGCAGTTGTTTTCATTGACCCTGTACTTTCACAGCATATGTTTTTGGCTTGCATGGGGTTTGTCAAAGTTTGTCAAAAGTGGAAGAGACTACTCATGGTTTTGGTATGATGTTGGTGACATTTCAGGTTCTTCTTTATCACTTTTTTAATTTTGTTAACATTTATAAAAGTAGGACTTTTAATTGTTGACAATAAAGAGGTTGTATTTTAGTCAACAAAATTCTAATTCAGCAACCTATCACGAGATTGCAACTATCGGAAATTTGAAACAAAAATTTAAAGACTGAAAAACAGTTTTATTATTATTCTCTTATTTGTATTATTTTCATCATCAGCATGGCTTAGTTAATTTTTAATCATGGATATTTTATAAAACTGTTTCTGTCATGTAATCATGATTTTGCAGGAAGTAGAGCAATGAAAGTGTTTGTATGATTGTGCTGCACTCTGTTGGATGGGTTAGTTAATCTAACCTGGGTCTTTGTTCAAGGCAAAATAATTACATACGTCATATAATAGCTACAGAGTACACAGAAGTAATACAAGGTACTTCACATGTGCAGCTTATACTACAATGTCTGGAAAGTCTCAAAATCAGTGGCTAACCTGGTTATAAAACCATGCTGTAATTGCCCATTAAACCCTGAAATCACTACTGATCCCCAGATTTTATAACTGCCTAAATGAAATACACATTGCAAACTTTCTATATTATCTACATCAGTGATATGAAATTTGGCCACCAGCTATTTTCAATGGTAATACAAGAGATCCATAAGTACAATATTATTATTATTATTATATTTTGGGATTTCCTTTTCCTGCACAACATGAATCAGTGATACCTAATTTTCATTTTCATATATCAAGTCATTGAAGCTTCTATCAATTTTTGATTAGCCATATTATTAAAGTGGCAACTCTGTTTCAGAACATCTAATATCAGCTTACATATGTCAAAAAAGTTATGTAAAATACAAGGAGACATACTTTTTAAATTAACTCCTATATGCTGATTTTATATCTGATTCAGAAGTGTGTCATTTTTTTAAGAAAACTGTAATGGCCATTTTCATATATATGTTAAAAAAATAAGCATGTTGAGTGAATGCTGTAGAACTGGAGGGTAGCAGTCATGTATCACACAGGAATGTGGAGTTGTGTGAATAAAAGTTCATCATCGTTTAATTAACATCACTATTTCTAACTGTATGATAGTAGAATATATGTGCATATGTCTGGCATCAAGATAAAAATACAGGATAACAAGAAGCTTTACATGTGAAGGCTTCTTGACTCATTTTTTATGAGCACACCCAGTTTGGTGAAAACAAACTTATGTGTTACTTAAAAATTGAAAATTGCTGTTCTTTGCTATTAGGCATTATAAATTTTATAATTTCTTCATTATTAGCATGACATCACAGATTACCATTAGTAGAATCATGTTTTCAGATTTTGTAAATTCTGAATTCCCGAATGCAAATTGCATTTCCTTAAGTTGAAATTAGCATTAGGAGAGCAATGCTGTCTTCATCTATTTGTGACCTAAATTAGAAACAAGAACCTTTGGAACGGTCAAACTAAAGCTATACACCCAATAAAAAACATGACTGTTGTTATAGCATCTCACCTAGAATTGTGATTGAAGGATTCAGTCTTCCATCACAGTTAAAGAGTGGGGGGTTCTCCATCTTAGCAAATGGTTTATTAGGGTTGGGGTCACAGGGAGTTCCTTCAACTCTTGTCCACTCTCCAACTTGGCTTCCTCGTCCCACAATACTGTACAAGACAAGACTGTGGTCTAAAATTGTGGCACCACTGAGTACTATCGACTCACGAATACGTACACCAGGACCTATAACAGCGCCAGCTCCAATGCTTACATTTGGACCAAGCTGAAAATATATAAGGAATATTACCCATACTAATATCAACACACTGCAGAAACCTGGCTTCAGTCCCAGGCCAGTCCATGTGGAATTTCTGGTGGACAGGTTTTTCTCCCGGTCAGTATCATTCCACTGGTGCTCCAAGCTCATTCATTTATCTGTCACAGACACTATACAGTCTCAACAGTTAACACCGTCATTACTAACACACTTCAAAATATTAACAGTTATCGTGTACAAAGGACTCCTTATTTCCCTTTCTTTTCATTTTCTTATGAAGACTATCCTGTTTTAAAATAAGTACAATGAAAAGACACAAAATTGTTCAGAAATCTACTTTAAACTGAGATCTAAGTATCTTTGGCATATTAATGTTACAGTTGTTCTTTAGGTGTTCACTAATCTAATGTCAAATGGGGTACACTCTCAACTTTGTAATGACAGTGCTCCGGCAATGAAATTAATATACAGTGAAAATGATGAACATCATTCCCCTGTGCACTCTTTTCCCACATGTTCATATTTTCTGGTCCCTATAAATTTCGTGTATAAAAAGCATATAACTATATTAGCTGCATTGTTCCTCAGAGTGTTATTTTACTATGTCACTTACTTAAAATTCTTGGTTCTAACCCACAGTATTCCTGGAATGATTGTTTCTGGCTAACATTATGTTTTCAGAACATACAGTACCAGTAACCTGCCTGTGCTGGTAAGGATCATTGCAGATGAGTTATGCAAAAGATCAATATTTTATAGTCAGGTTAAAGGTTACTCAATATCAGCCCATGAACTTCACAAGAAAATCAAGACAAATGATGAGACAGGAGAGATGTGACAGAAAGCATTACTGTTCTTAGAACTCTTAAGCAAACTTTGCAGCATTAAGCACTGGTGATAAAGTACCTGCATTGTATACAGCCAGGGCATAAGTGGATTGAGAAATTGGAACAGTTGTTGGCCACAACTACACAGGAAGATGTGCCAGCAGTGGCACTTGGAACATATTGTTTGCAGCATATTTTATTTTATGTTTAGGGTCTGGATTTATGTAAATTAGGAAAGGCTGCATGATATTCATAGTGTCTAAAATGCGTAGTACAAGGCATATTCAGAAAGTACGTAACATTTCGCTGTAAAAAAAATTGAGTAAGGTTTTGTATAAAATTTTGTTATCAGATTCTACATTCTTCAAACTATTTTTCCACATATTCGCCGCCATTATTGAGGCACTTACGTAGCGGGGCACAAGTTTTTGTATACCCTCATAGAATGTGGCCGCCTGCAATGTTAGCCACTTCTGCACTGCATCTTTCAGGTCATCGTCGTCAAATCGCTTGCCGCCCAGAAACTTCTGTAGGTGCAGGAAGAGGTGATAATCACATGGCGCCAAATCAGGGCTGTACAGGGGGGTGGTCCATTTGTTCCCACGTAAGTGAGGTGATGAGGTCTTGAGTCTGAGCAGCAAAGTGCAGCCAAGCATTATCATGAAGCAAAAGAATGGTGGCACTCAGCATTCCGCGCCTTTTGTTTTGAATTGCATGCCTCAGCTTCTTCAGCGTTTCACAATAAACAGCAGAGTTTACTATTGTGCCTTGGGCCAAAAATTCTACCAAGAGGACAAACACCTTGTCTGTCCTGGAATACAGTGCACATGATCTTCCTTGTTGAAAACATCTGCTTGAACTTTTTCCTTTTTGGTGAGCCAGTATGCTTCCAGTGCAAGGACTGCTATTTTGATTCAGGTGTGATATGGGACATCCATGTCTCGTCTCCTGTCACAATATTGCTCAACATGCCGTCTCCTTCCTTGTGATAGTGCATCAGAAATGTCAAAGCACATGCAACATGCTGTTTTTTGTGCTCCTCTGAGCATCTTGGGCACCCATCGTGCACACACTTTCTGATAACCCAAATGACTACTGACAATGTCAGAGAGTCCTTGAAATCTGAGGAAAGTGCAGGGATAGATCAGAAATTGTGAAACGTCTGTCATCACGCACTCTTTTGTTGACCTTATGCACCAAATTATCATTCACCAAAGATGGATGCCCACTTTGCGCATCATCGTGCACATTCTCTCAACCTTCATTGAACATCCGAACCCATTTCCTAACCATGCCATCACTCATCGCATTGTCACCATACACTTGACAGATCTGGTGATGAATCTCACTTGGTAGCACATTCCTAGTGTTCAAAAAATGAATTACAGACCGTATTTCACAGTCGG
>Ga0131853_10017433_pt1 | contig 13073 bp, 16 predicted proteins | sample TergutLab28metaG_FD_92764 | JGI IMG/M metagenome (GOLD analysis project Ga0131853, IMG submission 92764) | Labiotermes labralis P1 segment gut microbial communities from Petit-Saut dam, French Guiana - Lab288 P1 (version 2) (version 2) | ecosystem: Host-associated > Arthropoda: Insects >...
AACCTTTAGATGCCTAACGTCAACTATAGTTGACGTACCGCACCGCTAACCTCCAAAGTTGCATTTTATATATTTATTCAACAAATATAGGTACTGAATATTTTAAACATGGTATATACTCTCCATTTTCTCTCTTCAAAATGCAGTTTGTTTCATAATTCTAACTTGTTTGGTTCCTGCATTATTCACATTTTATATACAGGATGTGCTAAAATTAAAAAAAATAATTCCGGCCCCAAAAGGTTAAACTGCTGGTATGCTGACTTGGCAGCTGGATTTCAACTCATGAGTAATAATTTATGAAACAGGAATTGCATATTTTAAGTGTCCACGTACTGTAAGGCCAGTGGACACATTTTGACAGTGATGGTAAAACTACTGAGGCCAACGGCCACAATCAAAAATTGACGGCTAAGGTACTGTACGGCCAGTGGACACATTTTAATTTGACAGTGATGGTACTGTGGGATCAGTGGCCACAATTCAATATGATGGTAACAATACTGAGGCCAATGACCACATTCTAACTCGACGGCTAACGTACTGTAATGCCAGCGGACACATTTTAACAATGATGGTAATGTGAGGCAAGCGGCCACACTTCAATATGACAGTAACAGTACTGAGGACAATGGCCACACCTAACTTGATGGCTAAAGTACTGTAAGGGCAGTGGACACACTGTAACTTTAGAGTAATAATACTGCAAGGCCAGTGGCCACACTTCAATACGACAGTAATGAGGCCAATGGCCACATTCTAACTTGACAACAATGGTACTGTAATGTTAGTGGCCATAATATAACTTAGCAGGAACGGTACTGCAAGGCCAGTAAACACATTTTAATTTTACAGTGATGGTACTGTGAGGTCATTGGCCACATTTTAACTTCACAATAATGGTACTGCTAGGCCAGTGGCCACACTTTAATATGATGGTAACAGTAGTGAGGGCAGTGGCCACATTCTAACTTGACAGCAATGGTACTGCAAGGCCAATGACCACATTTTAACTTTGCAGTGACTGTACTGTGAGGCCAGTGGCCATATTTTAACCGGACAGTAACCGAACTGAAAATTAACAAAAAACCGCAACAATCAAGAGAAGCGGACAGTGGACGTATGCCACTGCAATAACGCAAAGCATGTCTGGCAAAGGTTAATACATGCACACCAAGATGTGCTGGCCATGTAAACCATGCACCCAATAACAAGAAGCTGATTTAAAACTCTGAATAACAATCATGTGAGGAACTGTGAAGTACGTTACTAGAAAAGTATCTTGGTAAGTGTGGCATTCTGATCTGCTGTCGACTAAAACACTGCAGCGTAATAATTTACGGTGACTTGTGTGGCGATGCACCTTCTGTGAAGCAATTATTTTGATTCCCTGCAGTATGAAAAGATCACTGACACATCACAACACAGTATCACCACTGATATTACCCCCTCCCTGTATTCCACTGCTGCATGGCTATAAAATATACTTCCTTTTCCTGACTTATCACTGTGAAGTTCATTCTTCATAAACATTTACTCTCCACAACTCCTCAATATCATGCACATTGCAATCAACTGACATAAAACTCATTACAGCCCACAAGACAAAGGGTACAATGTATGTGGTATCGAATGAGTGGTTGATTGACTGACTGACTGATTGGTTGACTGATTGATTGGCATTTGGGTTCAAGCCCTTATGGTCCCGATACACCCAGGCCTTAATTAACAGGTCCTTTGTGCCCTATATCAATTCAAGGGAGCCCTGTTCTTCTTCAGTAGGGCCTGCAGCTAATGCCAAGGATGTACTGCAGCCTAGCAGGCTTATTGTACTCACCCTATCCCCGCCCTGCCTGTTTGGACGTTTCCACGTTCGCCGCCAGGTACCCCCACGTCCACGACGACGCAAGAGATCCTAGTAGCGAAAGGTGGAACTGTGTGGGCGAGAATTGGCCGGTAATTTTGCCTGAAATTGCAACTTTCACGTCAATTCAGGGATCTTTTACATGCCGCAAATCTGCGATGAGGGACCAATGGCTTTACTTCCCTTCCAAAGGAAAGTGTGCTGATTTTTTCGTCCTGAAAAATCCTGACAGCTTCAGCCGGGTTTGAACCCACGAACTTGGGTACTTGAAGGCAGCATGCTAACCCTAGACCACCAAAGCCGCTTAGGGAGACCTGTTACTTTGCTAAAGTTCCAGATGGCACCCAGACCTATACCTAAATATTCTCTGCGTCCAAAAAGAAGGAGTTCAGATAAGTATGCATGAGTGAGGCCAAAGCTTAAATGTATGTGGTATAGATATGCCAAATAAATATTATACTACACACTTACCCGGCCTGGCTGCTGCTGTGGATACCCCCACGACTAAGCCCCGGTGGTGGAGGCTGATGGTGCAGATGACCACCACGATAACCTCCTAAAACAGCAATAACAAGAGTCAGGCACAAGGTCCGCCTCACAGCAGAAATTATTATCGCTGCCAGCAAACAGAATCAGTTGGAAAACTGCTCGAACTCTTAAACGGAATCCGCCGGAAAACTGCTCAAACTCTTGGATTTTAGATTTAATGACCGGCGTCTTCTAAAATTTGTACTAAGACATGTTAACCTGGAGGTTTCAAATGACATCATACCACTTTCTTCTTAAAAGGGTAAATCAGTCCCATTACAGGCCCGAGGTGCCCAGAGGGTTCCAGGAAGTTAAGGCTCCCAGATTATGTGACAATGGTCCAGGATGGTGGTAAAGTTGTCAAGCCTTACACACTGGCTGCTTTTTATCCCCAGGAAATACTCCTGGTACTCTGAGTTGACCCCAGGGCCATAGTGCGATCAGAAGGATTATGTCAATGAAAAATTCCAATAACACCATCTGGAATCGAACCAGCGACCTTCCGATTTGTAGTACAGCGCCTTAACCACTGTGCTACCATGGACTTTCTTCTTAGGAAATCTAACATAACGTGCAGCAGTGCCTTGGTGTTTGTGAGAAAACGGGACCAATAGTTATTGCTAAGATCAGACTGCTGACAAATTACATACATGCAACAGAAAAGTCATGGCCTAACAAATTAAACTATGCGGAACAGAAGTCGTGGCCTAACAAATCAAACTACATGGAAAGAAGCAATCATGGCTTAACATATTCAAATATATATATGGAACGAAGCAGCTGAGGCCTAATTATGGGTACAATTCAGGCACCTGCTTGGAGCAAATGAGGAAAACCACAAATGATCCTTGTACTTGATTGGAGAGCCTGCAGAAAATCAGAGAAAATCCACCATGGCAACTTGTCTCCAGGCTGAGGTCTGAAATCAGGTCCTACCAAAAATGAAGCAGGCCTGCTGCCCACTATGTGGCGATATGCACCAGACAAATACCAAACAATAAACAGGTCAAAGACTGTTTCTCATAGCCGGAAACCACATCAGTGTTATGTGCTAGCATCAACTTACCATGCATTACCCTTCCACGGCCCCTGTGATAGCCTCTGAATGATCCTCGCACCAAATGGCCATCTCTATCCAAATCAGCATAATGTGGGGGCCTAGGACCAGTAAGAGATCCTGCAACACAACAGAAAGTATTAAGAAACCAGAGCACGTGCACAGGCATATACAAACCAATGGAAATGGCCAGCCTGGCAGATAACAACCGGTATGGCACAGAGTATACTGTTGAGTACTACACAAACACATCTAAGGACTCAAAACACACGGTCCGTGGGCTTTGGCTGATGTGTCTCGCCCATTCATTTTATAAGGTCCTCTCACCAATCGTATATGAAGTACAAAATGTGGCCTCAGTTAAGATCTAAAAAACGTTGTGTGTTGATCACAAGGACCTGACCATACCAAAATATGTAACTTTTCATTCTTATGCCTCCTACTTCGCGCAAAACATTACATTAAAATCGACAAAATTTTGTGTGTCCATCCCATAGCCTCTACCCCTTATTTTCATTAATTCACATATTTTATGGGTTTTTTTAATGACACTAAAAAACTCAAAGACCACAAAGTAACTATTACAGACAATATTGTAGCCAATCATTTTTAGTATAGTTGTTTCTTAGGATTGCTGGTGTCAGTTATGGACAGTTTGTGGCATGCATTGTAAGTTAATCTTTCAGCGTATATTCCGGACCATTGGCAATAGGATAGAGGGGAGAGATTTAAATGAGAAAACTTTAGGAGCTGATAGCGGATGCTAGCAGTCCAGTAAGGAAGTCAGTCGCGTACGAGTGTGGTGTAGGCAGAAGTACAGAAAAGTGACTGTGTCAGTTTCCTAGAAATGATCTGGTTGTTTTACTGGATATGGCGCTACATTATTTTATATCAAGAATAAAATGAATAAATAAAACGTAAGTGAAAAGACAATAATTAAAACTGTATGTGATTCAGTGAACCACACCTGTTTCCCGAAAGAGATCACCTACCAGACTGAGCGCATCGGGACAATGAAGTTACAAAGGGTGATCGTGTAGAATATGGAAGTGACGGTGACCCAATCAGAGATACCATTCAAAACATGCTTGGACTGAGTGACGAAAACAGACGGACGAGGAATGAACGTCCCAGAACTTCCAGTCATCTTTAATGCGTATACGACTCGTATTTTGTGATTTCAGTTCGAAATAACGAAATGCTGTTTCCACCATTTCTCACAAATTACTTTGTTACACAATTCAAAACTGAGTTAAACTTTTTGTTACATACTTCAAACATAGTTAACTGCATTAACTCACCTGAGTCATGATAAGATGGATGTCCATGTTCAAAATGAGAACCACGAGGAGCAAAATTTCTGAAAAATAAAATTGTTTTGTTTGTATCATAAGTTTCAATTTAGTCTTCTTTGTTTTATTTACTTGTGGTTTCATTTAATGGCACTACCCATACTCAGACTGTAGAGAAAAGGGTGTAGGAACAATTAATGAATAATGAATTGGAAAGGATGTGGAAGGAAACTCCTATGGCCTCATTTCTATTATCATCCTTGCACTGTCTGGAAAACCTGAGGAAAACCTAGGAAAATCTCAGTAAAGGTAGTCCAAGCTGGCATTCAAACCTCAGTGAGTAATGTACAAGCTGACATTCAAACCTCAGCAAGGGCAGTCTCAGCCAATATTCAAACATCGGTGAGGACAGTCCCAGCTGACATCCAAACCTCAGCGCAGATAGTCTTAGCTGACATTCAAACCTCAGTGAGGGCAGTACCAGCTGACATTCAAATGAGGCGCCTCCCAGACAAAAGTCATAAGTATTTCTACCTGAGCCAAACATGCATGCATGACAACTTCTTCTCTACTAATCACAAAATAATAAATATACTGTGTATATGTGGCCTTGCATCAACAGACCTCATAATTCTACTTTTGAAGTCAAACTGATAATTGCATCAAAATCACCCTTCCTGATCTTGGAACAGTCTGACATCAAGCACTGCAAATTATTACAATATATTCATAATAAAACCCAATAGACAATATAATTTTGAATATTTAGCTGCTTCATAAAGCACTAAAACTAGTCACTGACTAGCACATGACAAGTAGCTCAAACAGCTATAAAGGTAAATTTATTAATCGATATGCATGGTACGGACATAAAAGCCAAAAAAGATACTTTTAACATGCCAAACCGTGAGACCGCTGACAGATTTAGTTCCTGTCATGCTACTTAACGACGGTGACATGACAGCAAATAATGCAACAATGACATGATTGAACGGAACTGTACTTCTGCTCCCCCCAGCCCCAATATGGCTTTATGGCATGCACAAGGAGAACCTAATGTGACCAGTGATTACCTGGAGGTTCAAACACCTTGCAGATTTAAAACCACTTAAACTTTCACTTTCAACTTTAACTGTAATGTGTCTCTAATACAGGGTTATTCATAAGTCTGTGGAACACGTTAAAAAACTGGCTGATGCCACAGTTGAATGAAGACAGTAATGATTACATCTTTCAACAAGACAGCTCTCTGGCTCACTACATAGACGTGCGAGGGTATCTCAATCGAAACTTGCCACAAAGGTGGATAGGACACACAGGAAAAGATAACGACGCAATAATGCAGTGACCACCGCTGCTGTGGCTCTGGTCGACCGTGATATGCTGACACGCATGTGGAACGAGATGGACCATCGCATAGATGTCTGCCGTATTACCAAAGGTGGACACATTGAGCATCTGTGAAATATGTAAAAAAAAAACTTGGGAGAGAGTTTCTCTCTCTATTGGCGTAAGAACTACCATGATCTGTTGAGTAGTTTATTTGTTGCGAATTTTTTAAATGTTTCACAGACTTATGAATAACCCTGTATAATAAACACCCTTAATCAGAAGGCTGAACTGCTTTTCTCATCATACTAGAAAAATGAACTTTAACACATAACAATGATTTGTGAACAAGATTCTATATGACAAGATCGTTTAGCTACCATCCAAACTGCTGTGTGCGGTCTTTGCAGCTCAGTATTATAAACTGCTACTTGGGTGTACATATGCTCGATAGAGCACTGAAGTAGTTTGATAAAGTTACCTCAGTCTCCATCATTCCTATGGTCACCCTCGTTACCACGATTCACACTGATAAGATGGTTAATACATTTCCTATAGATACAACAGAAAATTATGTCCATAGAGAACAAAAACAAACAAACACACAAAACTAGAATATCAGCAGCAACAGAGTGAAGGGGAACTATATCTGTAAAGAGGAAACAAGTGACAAATGAAAACCTCAAAAGAGAAATGTGTAGATAAAGTTCATTTTCTTCCATAAAATGAAAACAGGTTAAAGACAAGTGTATATAGTCCTGCCATAAGTTCTGTCCCACATTTCATGTAGTCTGCAGCTGGGTACAATGAAGCAGAAGAGCTCAAAGTTTGGTTATTTTCGGACTATTGACCCTTCACGTACTTGTGCCAAGGCAGTTTGCTCTCGTCTATCACAGCGTCAACGTGCAGTGGGGTGTCAAGTAAAACCATGTGGCCGTGATTGCCCTTCCCAATTGCAGAAAATCCCATTCTCAAATTTTCAAACTCTTAGAACAACTGAAAATTTCGCAAATGTTCTTCTATCCAGCAATTAAACATTGTAAGAAAATCTGAGGGGTTGAGGACAGGGCTCGTTCAGAATGCCTGAAACGGGTGAGGAATGAGGCCGCTATCAAAACGGTATGGGAGTGGATTCGCCGAAATCCGCTCTGGAAACAGAAGATCATTTCCTGAAAGCTGAGCATATCGACCCAATCAAGTCGTGCCTCATCAGGGAAGATCTAAACATGAGAGCACCTCTCTGCTCAAAGGGACACTCCTTACTCCTGCTTTGAAGGAAATCCGATGGACAAGAGCAAAAGTCTCCTCCAGTGGCATGCCGAGAATGGGCACAAAAACATCCTCTTCAGGGACAAGAAAATCTTCACCATCGAGGAGCAGTATAACAACCAGTATAATGAGATTTATGCTCAGAAGTACCTTGAGGTGCGTTCTGAGGGTGTAGGAGGCTGTCACACTTCATACATCATGTTTGGTGGGGGATGTCCCATCAGGGGATGACACCTCTTCATTTTTGCGAGAAAGTTGTGAAAAACTCGTGCCTGAGTGTATGAAGAGGATGTGCTGCAAGAAGATGTGAAACTTCTTAAAACGACTGTCTTCAATGGTCATATATGGGTCTTCCAGCAGAACTCAGCTCCTGGCCACAAGGCCAAGATGAATCAGGAGTGGCTGCGGTGAATGTTCCGTCCTTTATCAGCGCCGGGGATTGGCCCTCAGGGAGTCCATACCTCAACCCCCTGGACTAATAACTTTGGGCTGTTTTGGACGACATGGTTTGCCGAAAGCATCACAACAACCTGGACAGCCTTAAGAGATCCCCCTTGAAACGGTGCATGCCACGATAGTGGAGTGGCCAGAGCGTCTCAAGGCTTGCATCGGGGTAGAGGGCGGCCATTTTGAGTGACATTATTATAAATAAAAACTTAAAATTATTGCTAATAAATTATTTGGCTCGAAAAGTGGATGTTCTAATTCATTTTCCTTCTAGGTCACCATAAACTTGGAACAGAACTTATGGCAGGAGTGTTATTTGCATTTGGTCTACTGTGCATCACACATAACATCGAGCCCATCCCCGTTCTCAGCCACCAACTTCCTGACAAATTTTTCCCTCACTGCCCCTTACACGCCAACCCCCTAGTCCAACAAATAGGGAATTCTCCTCTAGCCGACCTGACTAACTTGTACAAAAAATACAAACATAAACGTATGAAGCATATACTGCTTGAATTAGCTCACCGGAAGTTGCTGTTTTTTTTTTGTTCATAACTGCCGTTATTTGCACCTATATTTACATGCATATTATTCAGTTTCAATTGTACCATAGCATAAATATTTATCAAAATTTGTTACAGGAACAGTTTTGTAATTTACCCTTGTACAAACTTGTACATGTAATAAATCTCTCTTTAAAAAAACACAAGGACAATGCATCAACCACTCAGTTCCACGATGCAGTCTACATTATTCAACCAATCAAGACTCAGGCTACTCATCAGTCTATACAGGACAGCCAGTGCACCAATACATGACTGATTTCCACTCAACGAATTCACGTCTTCCTCTGAAACCTAAGATCCTTCTCCAGTCAACCCATGCCCACATCTGCCACGTGGCCTCAATCCATGTCAGCTCTAAACCAAAACAAAATGTAACACCCTTCTTGTGTCCACGATGCACACCAAATACCCAAACAACCTAATGACTGCCAACATCACCATCACCACTAGCGAGGAACAGAAATACTATGACCACAATGGTGTCATCTATAGAGATACAAGCTGGCACAGCTGGGTCATTATAATGACCAGTGAAGGACCACAATTAAAGCCTTGGCTTGGCAGGATTCTCATTGCCACCATGTTCACAGCAGTTCTGAGGTTCACATAAAACCCATCTAACAGGTAACAGGGTCTCTTTCACTGGGAGGGCTCAGGAATTAGAACATTAAACGAAAATCTACATATCAAAGTGTAATTCTCCAAACTTTCCAGCCCCACACATTTCCATGGCTTGGTATCAGAAATTAGTGGCAGAAATACCCCCATCAGTTAACAGGTGTAGTTAACGTCATGTAACACAAGCAAAACATACCCTGCCAGACATGCAAAATCTAACAGCTATAAAAATCATACAATTTTAAAGGTATGAACACAACCAGAATCAGTGGGATGCGACAGTGCAGCCACATGTTAAAGTATGTTCAACACTACTTCTATAGTAAAACCAACAAGATGCACCAATGCATCAAGTTTATTTTATTTTAGAATGACATTCTACATGTTTCTGATGGTCTTTCAATCATCAGGAGTTCAAGACTGCACATACAGCAACAGGCATTTGTCAAACAGATACTGCTGTCTGCTTGCTAGCGGGTACGAGATGGAACTGTTCCATCTCGTACCTGCTACCAATCACAGTCTTTAGTCACTCACGATTGTGAGTGACAAAAGACTGTGTTTCCCCACCACAGATATCTCATGATTGTGAGTGACAAAAGACTGTGTTTCCCCACCACAGATATCTCATGATTGTGAGTGACAAAAGACTGTGTTTCCCCACCACAGATATAACGCTGTTCACTTCACCACTGAGACAGAAAGTCATCTTGTTAATAAAAATACATCCTGCAAACAGGATGCCATTTCTAATCCTGGCTATAATCTCTCTGCATGGCCAGATCTTCTGGTTTCTGGCTTCAGTATCTCGAACAGTTGAAGTCTGTATAATTTCGTAAGTAAAGATGCAGGATTTTGGAGACAGCTGTTTTTGGTAGCTGCAACTCACAACTCGCTTAGTGCCCTAATTTTTGTACGCTGCATTGGAAGCAAGACTGAACACGGTCCACAGCTGTAACAGACATATACAAGGCTGACCAGGAATCCTGCCTTTGCAAACGCATTCTTTTTGTGTCTTGTGCCAATCACAAGTGGATGCCCCGGAAGATGGTCCTACATAAAACTGTACGCCAGTGCATGCTGCCTAGGTGGTTTTTCTTCTTCTTCAGTAGGGCCCACGGCTAATGCCAGAGATGTACTGCAGCCTAGTACACCCTATCCCCCCTGCCTGTTTGGACGTTTCCATGTTTGCCGCCAGGTACCCCCACGTCCACACGACACGAGAGATCCTAGTAGTGAAAGGTGGAACTGTGTGGGCGAGAATTGGCCGGTAATTTTGCCTGAAATTGCAACTTCCACATCAATTCAGGGATCTTTTACATGCCGCAAATCTGCGACGTGGGACCCACAGCTTTACTTACCTTCCGAAGGAAGGCGTGCTGAGGATTTTTTTGCCCTGAAAAATCCTGACGGCTTTGGCCAGGTTTTAACCCGCGAACTTGGGTACTTAAAGGCAGCACGCTAACCCTAGACCACCAAAGCCACTCTGCCAAGGTGTTACACTCTCTCCCTTCACCGACTACAGTAAACACTAACTCGGATGCACTCCAGCAGCCATTTGCAAAGCTAGCGGTATCCAGTGACAGTGACGCACAAGTCACCCGGCTCATTTGAAACAAAAATTTGAGAGTTTGTACAGAACTGTTAGTAGGGTGCATTTCTTTTTCTGGATCATTTTCAAAGAGTAATGTTCTTTTGTGGCTACCTTATACTATCCCGGTACCTGGTACGTGAAACTTACAAAAACAGTTAAAAGAAAACCTGGTCAGGGCAGCCAGTAAACCAGCTGGGACTCAAATACCATAACTCCCAAATACAAAACAAACAGCAATGTAATTATAGAAATCTGCTTAGTGTATGAACAAAGAGGGACAGACCATGCAAAAACACAGTAAGTGAATAAATGTAACACACTTTACACTGCCAGCTTCTCTTAGCTGATACACTGTACGACATGACTCATCTCAACAGAAGCACGGAAGATCAGAAACGGTCGAGGTGCAAAGGTCACTGGATTGCCTGCCCTACTGCACTCTACTCTCTACTTCGACAGAAAGGAAGAGGGGATGACTGGTAGGTTTCAGGGTTACACAGGATTAGCATAATTTCAAAATCACCCTCTACTACTGCATACAGAAATCAGTTTAAATTTGGGAGTACAGGTTCATCATCCAGAAATACATAATATTAGCCATTTCTACATAGCCACCATCCTTACATTAGCATGGTGGTAACGGTCCTTGTAATGGAAACTTGGTCAGCTGGAGTGCCCACATGTGCTGTTAGAGTAACACCTCATGCAGGTTAACCACTGACACAGTACAACAGCCCTCATGTGTTAGCAAGTACTACTCGTACTTGCTAACACGTAAGGGCTTCTCATGATGTTTTAAGCACACAAAATTCCACCAATAAATGAACTCAACTTCACGATAAATGAGGTTCTCACAGGGGTGTTACCAAAGACAAAAATCTTCCAGGACGTTAAACTACATTGTAAGGCAAGTATATTCCCCTTGCGATCTACACAGGGCATGCTCCTGTAAGGGGGCCTGTTTGATGGGGATCCAATATGTAGATTTTGCGGAATGGAGACCGAAACAGTGCAGCATATTATTTGCCATTGTGAGGCGTTGGCTCGTCAGTGCTATTATGTCTTTGGGAGGCTGTCGAACCAAAAGACATAAGCACAGCCTCAATAAGGGACCTTTGCCTCTTTATATGAGGCGCAGGGCTATTGAGGCTGTGCTGAATGAAATATTAGGGTCACACAATAAGCCAAAGGCTGTGGTGCATAAGCTGACGGGCCCTAAGAAGAAGAAGAAGTATATTCCCCATGTTTTGAAGGGCCACAGTGCCTTCACGTTCAAGACAGAGCATCACATCCTGCAAGACTCACGTCTTCAGATTAGCCATACATAACCCATACATGCAGCAACAGTGGTGTTCCTATGCAGTATGACATCCCATTGTGTTGTGTTTATCACTGCTAATTCTGCAGGAACACATACTAGTCGCAGCCAACACAATGGGCTACGCTACTGTGTGGCATATTATGGTTGACAAGGGCTGTGGCCCTTTAATTTTTACACTTTTAGATTTTACAAATTTTAGAACAGTCCCCCCATACACTGCAAAGAACTTATTTCTTTGCACTTCTGTACATCACGCCTAAATTTCAAAACAGTACAACAAAAGATGACGGACAAAGTCCGAAGAATGATAACTCCCTTAAGTCAAATACCACCATCACAGACCTTGTGTTTATGATGAATAGTAAAGTTTCCTTGTCCACGCCATGAACACACATATGGGGAGTAGAGGCAGAACTCCACTCATTCCTAACCTTTGCACTAGATGGAAGTGAGTGGTTAACTTCATGCCCCAGCTGCTTTACCCCCAGGGGAAAGAACCCCAGTACCCACTGAACAAGAGGCTGGGTGGACCCCAGAGCTGGTCTGGTCATTTTTGGAGAAAAGAAAAAAAAAATCCCTTGCACCTACACAGATTCAAACCCTGGACCATCCAGCCTGTGGTACATTCGCTATACTGACTACACTACCCTGGCTCACTAATGGTGATTAGTAGCTATTCCATACTAGAGAAGTGTATTAACTACTGCTCATGGAAACAGTCAAGAACCCTGTCTGCTGTGCTCTCAATGTGCAGTGACCACTGAACTCTGGATGAATATGACAGAATATTACAAAAGGGTGAAACAAATAGCATGAAGAATATGGCACATACAAGTATAAGGAGGCAGCAAATAATTCAGAGTCTGGTAACAACAAAATACAACACCAGAGAAGACAGGTTATCATATTACTAGGCATCCTACACCAAATATGCCACACCACCTATGATGCGTACTCAAATTATCTTTCGTATCACATACGAACAAATGGGCATTTCTCCCTTCTCCCTTTCTCCAATCCCCCCCACTCCCACCACACACAGTTCAGAAGAACTCTCGCCAGATTTTTGAGTACCCTGTGGGCAATTCAATACATTATTTTTTTTTTGGAAATAACTGTGAAAAAATGCTCATTTTCATACTTATTTTAATATTTCAATACATGTACTGAGCATCCTTTATTGTTTTG
>Ga0131853_10017435_pt1 | contig 13073 bp, 14 predicted proteins | sample TergutLab28metaG_FD_92764 | JGI IMG/M metagenome (GOLD analysis project Ga0131853, IMG submission 92764) | Labiotermes labralis P1 segment gut microbial communities from Petit-Saut dam, French Guiana - Lab288 P1 (version 2) (version 2) | ecosystem: Host-associated > Arthropoda: Insects >...
CGCGCCTGCCTGTAAGCCAGCTATGTGGCAGTGCCAAATGTCCCCAGTGCGGTTTGCTTTGCCGTCAAGTTTAAACTCCTTGTACGCAGCGCCCTTCTGGGCGGACTCAAACAGAACAAGCGTTATTGCCGTTGCATGGCGTGAAAAAACGGAGAAGTTCACTCCTCTTTCTGTTAGCGTTGCCCCCATAGGCAAGGGCTTACCGTTTTCGATGGTACAGGTAGCGAAGGACATTGGAACAGTATAGCATGAGGATGGGGAAACTGCAAATTGATTGAAGAAATGTACTAAATAGTTTTGCTGGTGGTTTCATAGGGAAGCTGATCGGCTTGCTATGGATGAGCAGCTTTCAATAAAAAAGCAGGAAAGCCCGTTTGAGCTTCCCTGCTTTGCGCATTTACGCGCGCGCTCTTCAGCGTGTGCACTGCGGGCGGATCATCAAAGTGAGTTCCATCCGGGCGGACGTAAAGCAGACCGCTTCCTGCACTCTCGTACAGCTGCAGAAGTGGCGGAACTCCCTGTGGCAGGGTAAGCCTTACGAGCTTTCCCTCGCCTTCAAGGCGGAATGCGCCGTTTACCGGGTTGGCATTCGAGCCATTCTCGCCTACCCAGAATTTAAGTACATAGGTTTCATCCTGGTTCAAGGTAAGATCGAGATTCATCAAAGCACCAGTGGGTGTAGTCAACTCCTGACCTCATAACGACCAAGGGTTATTTCACCAAGCTTCGGAGTCGAAGCACATGAACCGAAGAAAGCGCAACGAACGCAATTCCAGCTATAAGACTCATCATTGTAATTTTTTTCATGATGTTTAGTCCTCCTAAGCGGTAGGATATACCTGGAATAAAAAAACAACAGGATTTTTTTATACGGAAATCAATTTTGAAAATACAGATATTGACACTATGGATAAAGATGAGTACATGAAGTGTGCAATGTTTTCGTTGCTGTCAGATGCGATAATTCAAATTGAAGGAAAAGATTGGTAACCTGATCCGCCGTGATCCTCGAGTGTCAGATTAATCTCAGCCGGACTTTAGTCCGCGGACGCCGTAAAGCAAAGTGATGCCGCCATCCGTTCGCATGAAAGCGTTCGGAAGGCAGACATCGAATAGGATGACTGTGAACCAATCACCCGACATCGCTCCCGATCCTTCTTTTACCATAAGGAGCGGAACCATAAAAGAAGAGAAAAGAAGGTATGCAGGAATTGACCTTGGGAAGCGGGATTACAGCATGGCAATCATCGGCACAGACAAGAAGTTATACGACATTGTGGTATTATGCTTAATTTATAGTTGACAAATTATAAGAAATGATTAATAATCATTTAATGAAAAAGATAGTATTTGCTTGTATTTTATTATTAATTTTTTCGCCTTTTATTTTTAAAGAAGAACCAATTTATGTAAGCGGAAGAACAGACTACAGCATTAGTTTTATAAAAGAAAAAATTGAATCATCAGAATATCCTATATATAGAACGGATATTACTTTAAGTCGTTTATATGAAAGTGATAATGATAATTATTTAGGAATAAACTTAATTATAAAGGACGTACCTTTTCGTCAAATACAGTCTTTTGAATTCAAAAAGGGAATAATACAAATTGGCGATAAAAATATTATTATGAATAAAAATATTGTTAATATATATATAAGTGAAAGAGATGAGTGGATACGTGTTGTACAAGATATAAATAATAAAGAATTACTAAATAAAATAATTGAAAATGAAAATAATGAAGAAGCAGTATTATATTTAGAATATAATATTATTGTAAATAACGAAAATATGTATATTGAAGATATTCAAAATTATAATGTCAAAATACTAGAAGAAAAATATTTGAAAAATATAAATCCAAAATTCCCTAATATTTTTAACTATATTTATTGGGCAATAACTTTTGCCTCCGTATAACACACTTATTTATTTTAAATATTGTAGAAAATAAAAAACCACAACGTCGTATAACACACGATTAACGCTTCGCCGCCTGTAGGCGGCTCGGGTTCCGCAAAACACCGTTCGGGCTTTGCCCTCTGCGATGTTTTGCTCCACCACATTTTGCCAACCCTGGTCTTGCTTCGCAAGCCCTTATTCGGGCTGGCAAAACGTCGTCAATCTTAAACGTTAGGCGACAAAGAAGCGAATGAAGCATTAAATTATTAAATCATAGTATTAAATTATAAGTACAATGACACTGAGATAGGGTATGAAAACTAAGCGGCTGCGCCGCTAAATAACTGAAGAATATTGCGTTGGGTTTCTGCAAGGAAATAGGGCGTAAGATATAGACACGCTTCTTCGCCGTTTAACATACGGTAACTGCTCACCGCCCTATTCAGGCGGTTCTGGCTACGCAAAACCGCAGTCTGGCTTACGCCCTTTGTGCGGTTTTGTCTCCGCCACATTTGGGGCGGGGGTCAACGCTTCGCATTGCCCTATTACCTGCCCCAAACGTCAGTTATTTAGAACGATGAGCGTTAATTAAGGGAAACCGCATGTCCCTGGTCACCAGGTGCGGGATGAAAAATTACAGTCTGGCGATAAAGTGGCACTGGAAGCTGGGATGCAACGAGAAGCGAAAGAAGATGAAGATACTGCAAACGATACCCGGGGTAGGACTGATAGTGGCGTATGCTTTCACGGCGCATGTCGGGGACGGCAGCCGCTTCAGCAAGGGGGCGCGGGTAAGCAATTACATCGGCTTCGTCCTGCACCTGGATTATTCCGGGATGATTCAGCACAACGGGCATATTACAAAACGAGGAAACAGCTCCCCTGCCCAACGGGATACCATCCGGAGACACGATGGAGTGCGTGTTTGCTATGGTTTCCACAAAAATACCTGCAGGAGTTCCGCAGCAGATGGAACGAAGGGCTCTCCTCTAGAATGGGCGAAACGCGCAGGAAGATGTTGGCACTTTTCGGCAAAACCCAACGCGGCAACGGACGTGCGGGACGGCAGGCAAACCACATCGTCAGTGCGGCTGCCAATGATGGGTTTTGCGTCGGCGAAGTGCTCGTAGACGGCAAATCCAACGAGATTACGGGAATTCCCCGGCTGCTGGATACAGTAACCATACAGGGAAAGATAGTTACAATCGACGCGATAGGGTGCAGAAAGAAATCGAGTGTCGAATACGGAAGGAACGAGTTGATTACGTGCTTGTACTGAAAAAGAATCAGGGTACCCTGCACAAAAATGTCGAACAGTACTTCGGCGACCAGGCGCTGCGGGCAGGCTCTGCGTACCGCAAGGTTGTGGGCAAAGCCCGCAGCGTGGTGGAAGTGCGAGAGTACTGGCAGATACAAGACATAGACTGGCTTGGGCAGCGGAAGGAATGGGCAGATATCCATGCAATACGCAGGCATTGGATGGTGGAAAGCTACCACTGCACTTGGATGTCACCTTCGAGATGAGACGAACGGCACATTGAACAAAGCTGCCGCCCACAATTTGAACATTGTCAAGAAAATGTAGCTGAACACACTGAGGCTTGTGGATGTAGGCATTGTCAAGATAAGCGTTAAGAACAAGTATTTGATGCCCTGTATAAACTTCAGCCAGTATCTGGATGCCATTACGGCACTTTCACAGCGCTTTACTGTTATTCCGTAAGAAAAGTGATTATCGAAATCGTTCGTGCGGTTGTCGTAGTTTTACATGATACTGCATAGTCTCGCACCAGTGCTCCCCTATTCTAATAAAGCACCTTGTATTAAAAAATAGATTATCGTGGGTTTTTCGCTAATCGAAGTAATTGCCTAATTCACGCCGTAATTTCCGCCGAAGAGTAAGGTAAGGAGATTTATTGTGGCTCATTTGGTGAAGTACCTTGTGTTTGTAAGTTCAACCTGTGATGATGTTAAGACTGAACGCCTCACGCTTATTAAAACGATTACCGAACTTGGGGCAATTCCCCTTACCATGGATGCGTTTGATATAACCGATGAGCATGATCGCGCGATCATCCGTAAAGCTATCGAGGACAGCGATTACTTTATCAACCTAACTGCCCACAAAGGCGGAGCTTCCTTTGATATGCCAGGCGGCACCTTTAGATCCCTTGAGTACGAATACCTTTGCGCAGTAAAAGCCAGAGTTCCAATACTGCCGCTTATCATCGACGAAAAAGCCCGATGGAAAGCTTCAAAAAAGGCGCAAGATGAAGAAACCCAGGCGGCGCTTGAAACGTTTAAGGGGAAGCTTCGTTCTCACCATTACTCAACGTGGCTTAATGGGGATGATCTGCATAATAAGGCGCTTGAACTTTTAAGTGCCGAGATGAACCTAAACCCGCGTTCCGGCTGGATTCCTGCCAACCAGGCGGTTAATCCTGACGTTGCCAACGAAGTCTGCCGCCTGCTTGCCGAAAACGAAAACCTCCGCCGCCGTATTCATCTGGCAGAACCGGAAAGTATTGCGCACGTTAAGGACGAAATTGTGCGCGCCCTTGACGCACTTTCGGTAACCCGCATTCCGCTTAGCTTTTACTACGTTGATGGTGAACAATGGGAAAACACCCGAAAATTCCGCTATCTGCGCCTGTTTAGGCTTTTGGTGCCCGAACTCTCCATTCAAAAAAGCGTGGCGGAAATTTCACAGTTTCTGGGGAACGTGCTGAACCCAAGCATCGAAAAAAATGTCCGCAAGGACTATGCAACGCCGCATAACACCATCAAGAAAATCATGGCGGACTTCACCCTGTTGAAACTGGTGCGCTACTGTGGAACATCCGCCGCCGAAGCATGGGAGATCACCGAGTTTGGCAAGGAAGCTTTTGCCGTGTACCGCCTGCGCCAAATGGAAAAGTCGCTAGCAAAACTCATCGAGCCTGAAGATCCAGAGGACGAAGCATCCGCCACGTAGAACTTCCCTTTCCTCGACAAAGTTAGGCGTTTCCAGTATGATGATGTGGTGTTATCATACAATGACTTTGTAGCAGCTCACCCAGATCTTCCCTACGAAAACTTTGTGCAGATGCTTTCTGGCAGTGTTTCCCAATGGAAGGATAAAACTGCAATCCTGTACCGCGCCGAGGGCAATAAGGAATTTAAGCGCTGGTCGTACATTAAACTTGGAGAAGAATGCAGGCGGCTGGCGCATGGACTTTCTGCGGCAGGTCTTGTCAAGGGAGAGCGTGTATGCCTATGGGCGGAAAATCGTCCGGAATGGATGGCTGTCTGGCTTGCCTCAGCCATTGCAGGGCTTGTGATTGTTCCAGTTGACTTCCTTGCCGGAGAGGCAGAATGTGCTAACATCATTAAGATTACCGGGGCAAGGGCGCTGTTCCACTCGGAAAAGAAGCAGCACTTCGCCGATTCGCTGGAAGAAAGGGGAATTTCAGTTCCCGTACGTGTAAGTTTAACGGGCAGTGAAGCATATACCGTCTTTGGAAAATCTGATTCACCTCTGGAAACTCTTGCAATAGACATCGACAAAAATGATCCGGTCTCGATTGTTTTTACTTCAGGTACAACGGGCTTTGCAAAGGGTGTAACATTAAGCCACAAGGGAATACTCGCCAATATGAATGCGGCAGCTTGCTCCCTTAGACCGCATGACACCGACGTGTTTATCAATGTGCTTCCCTTGCATCACACCTACCCTACCATGTGTTCGTTCCTTGCCCCGATAGCTTACGGTTGCCCCATCATCGTTGTTGAAAAGCTTTTGGGTTCAGTTGTGGTGGATGACATTCGCGATGCCGGGGGCACATTTTTGATCGCCGTTCCCCTTTTGTACGATAAAGTGATGGCAGCCATCAACAAAAAGTACCAGGCGCTGCCTGTGCCGCTTAAAGCCGTGCTTAACGTGTTTCGGGCAATTTCTCTTGCTGAGGCAAAACGTGGACGACCAGAGTTTGGGCAGACCTTTTTCCGCTTTATCCGAAAGAAAGCAGGACTTGCCTCTATCAGGATTATGGTTGCCGGAGGCGGTCCCTTAAATCCCAAAACCGCGGACTTCTTTGATTCGTTTGGGTTTAACATCGTTCATGGATACGGCATGAGCGAAAACAGCCCCCTTGTCAGCGTCAACACGCCGTGGCACAAGCGCAATGTATCGGTGGGACATCCGGTAAAGTACACTGAAGTTACGGTACTTGACCCTGACGAAAGCGGAACTGGCGAGCTTGTTATTAAATCGCCCTCGGTGATGCTCGGTTACTATGGCGACCCAAAAGCCAGTGCCGAAGTTATTATGCCTGATGGCAGACTTAGGACCGGGGATTTGGGTTTTCTTGATAAGGATGGTTTTATTTACATTAATGGTCGGAGCAAAAACCTGATTGTCAGTTCCGGCGGGAAAAAAGTATACCCTGAAGAAATTGAGGCACACTTTATCGATTCAAAACCGATACGCGAGATTTTGATTATGGGAAGGAAGGAAAAAAAGTTCGGAGGGGAAACGGTATTTGCCGTCATTGTTCCTGATTACGAATATATTGCGGAACAATATCCAGACAAGAAAGGAAATGAGATTTTCGTGCGCAGCCTTTTGAAAAAAGAGATCATGCAGGTAAACCAAAGTCTTTCCGGATACAAGAAAATAGCAGACTTTACCGTTCGCATCGAGCCCTTTGAAAAGAACGCCCAGCAAAAAATACGCCGCTTCCTGTACAAAAGTTACGAGACCAATTCAGATTGATACAGAAAAAGGTTGCGTAAGCACTTTTTTACTTACGCCGTTTTTTAAGAAGTTCCTCGGCAATTTCAGCAAACCCTTCACCGCATTCCTTGGATGTTGCATAGGAAGGAAAGTGCTTCAGTAATGCCGCGTAGCGATTGATATTGGCAACGGCACATGACAGGGGAAAACGGGCAAACATCGGTTCGTCATTTGGGGAATCCCCGACAAAAATAATTTCGCCATCGCCAGAACCGCTTTTCCAGCCGTAGTATTTTGCACGGGAATAACGATGAGCCCCGCCTCGTGCAACTTCCACAATGCCGCGTACGAGAAAACAGGAGCTTCCCTTCCCAGGTAAGGGTATCATCAATATCCATAAGAACGTAGCGCACGCCGGAAGCTCCAGACTTCGTCATTTCAGAAATTATCTTCACTGGTTTTCTCCTGATCGTCGTAAATCAACCAACTCCGCCGTAAGCAACGGGGTATTAAACCCGTCGCGGACAATACGTGTAAGCATTCACGGAACCGTTTATAGTGAAGACGAACAGCATATTATCCAAACAAGTCAAATAAAAAGGCTTTTATTTGATTAAAACACTCATGTGAAAAATCCCAAACTTTTTGTTGCGCGGCAACTCCTAAAGTATTAACAACGGGAACCCTTGTAGATAAATACGCAAGTATTGTAGCTTTAGGTACATTATGTTTTTCATTGCTAATTATAGGAGCATAACACTTAATAAAACAATCAATACAATGAAGAATGTCAATTTCTCGTATTGAGTTTATACATAAATTCTCTAACATACCAGAGTCATTATTATTTGGCATAATAAATATATTTACCTTCTTTCCATCACTCTCGATCATCTTACCAATCTCTGCAGGACAGGGATATTTATTCTTATTTAAGATGGAGCAAATAGCTTTAAAAGCGGCCTGTGCATTAGGCTTATCTGCATCTCTTACAAAACCAATATTTTTAACCAAAGATCCTCCTTCTGCATTGAGCAGCGCCTCAAATGTATAAGAAAAATTATCTTTACCACTAACGTCTTTTATTTGAACACTCTGAATTGCAAGATAACGCAACAAGGCTTCGAAAAAAGACCTGTCATCGGGTCCTTCAACCAGTAGAATGCTTGGCTTTTCAATTGTAATGTTAAATTTATTATTACCCATTTGCCCCCATCTATCGCATTTCAATATTATTATCTATACCAGCTGCTATCACATTTGATGAATATTGAAATGCCCTGTGGCTATTATTGTAATGTTCAATACGATAAAGAGAGATGTTATCAGCTTTTTCTTTAGCTGCCTTATGTGAATGATCCAAAGCAGCGATACATTCATTTGAATGCGTTGTAGCAAATAGTTGCACATTGTACACTTCAAGTGCTTTAAGTACCGCTTTCCAGAGAATTGTTAATGATGAATAATGCAAGCCATTTTCAATTTCATCAATAAGTAGAATCCCACCTTGCACAGCAGAAATGGCAGCAATAATTGCAAGTGTTTTTCGTATACCATCCCCCATGATATTTATTGGAAGGAATTTATTAAGACCAATATCAACATAAATTGCTCCGCCTGAACCCAAGCCAATACCAGCTATACGTGGATCAATTTCACGTAGAGTTTCAATGACTCCATCTAACAGTTTATTGATAAGTAGTTTTTCTATTTGCCGAGGCAGCATCGTCATAGGATTTCTAGAGGGATAAAAAGCACATAGAAGTTTCTCTCTGTAAAGATTAGGAATTCCTATTGCTACCTCATTTCCATCTAGTGAAATTTCTGACCTTAAATTACCCATATCTTTTCCATCATTAAACTCAAAAATAATTTTATCGACAGAGGGGAAACTATCCGCATTTAGCATTGTTTTATTTTCAGCAGCTAAATTAATTTTCTCTGTGCTTATAATTTCTTCATTATTTTCAGCGGTATATTTAGGTTTTACCGTTAAAGTTCTTGGGTAGTCATCAAGCATTACAGCAATATGAGGCTCCTGCTCAAAATCAAGATTATGAAAAATAGAGTTAAAATCATCATTAGATTGAATGACTAAGCCTCTGTCATTATTAATTGTCATAAGTAATCGTGGATTTGATATTCCTGAAATCAGGAATAAAGCTTCCAATACTGTTGTTTTCCCACAATTATTTCTGCCAGTTATAAGATTGACTTGCTGGAAATTATCCAGCTCTAGCATACTTATGGCTCGAAAATTCTTAATCTGCAAGGAGCTGAATTTCATTGTTATTCTCCATAAAAAACAAAATCTTCAACCTCTTTAGCCGGAACGGAATTCAAATCCAGAAAATCAGGATTATAGCCCAACGATATATAAACTTCTCCGCCCCATCTTTATTGAGAATGAACCATCTATTGAAAAATATCAAGCCCCTTTCCTATCCGTCAATCTACAACCCAACCTACGACAAAGAAGCCCCACGATGAAGCGCGCCCTTCCAGGACGGCAGCCATACCAAGGGATCTATGCGCCATTCAAATGAGTACGCTGGATCACCGGAAGGCAAGGGACGCACGGTAAAGTTCGATACGGCAGCTGAACGAAATGAGAAGGCGGGAGCAGAGGGAAACTCCTGTGCATCTTTGTGAAGATCGTGAATACACGGATGAACTTTGTGCGATGGTACAATAGCCGCGCATAAGGCAGGCGGGGAGAAAACTTCAAGCATCTTGCGTTTTGCCGTTTCAGGGAACAATCCTTCGTTTCCCTGCTTGCCGTCTTCAGCCGCCGTGCCAATGCTCAATTGGATACCAAGGAAGTTTAGCTCTTCCGTACAAATATGATCTAGTGCGGTACCTGAACTTTGTATAGCTCCACCTGTATGCATTGAAAGACGGCGGAGTTCTATCGCAAGTGATTTCAGCTCCCCGCTGGTAAACGGAGTTAAGACTCTGGCAAGCGGTGCAATTGCAGGGAACGAGAAAGCTCCTGTAAATGATGCGGCAAAAAGGCGCCGCTGGTATTCGCGGAAACTTGTAAGTAAATCACATTGGGGAATAAGGGCAACAAAACGAAGCAGGCGATACCTGCGTTTATGTGTTTTCAAAGATTTGGTTCCGTAGTATAGTAAAAATACTCCAAAACGTATGTTTTGGAACAGCAAAATTATTGGGCTTGTTTGACAACTCGGTTAGCTGGCAAACAAGTCCAGCAAAATACAGAGTATTTTGCTCGTTCATAAAGAGTTGTTCGGAAAACTAAAGTTTCAGAACAACTACATTGACCTTTTTACCGATTATAATAGTATAAGAAAGAAGTGCAATATGTATTTGCATGAGAAGGAACAACAATGAAGTTTAAGACCAAGCAGCTGGTGGATCGCCTTTCCGGAATCGTTTGTCAATGGTCTGGTGTCGAGTGCATTTCCCTTAACGAAGCGGCGCTTCCAGATACATTAGACCCCTATTTTGCACTGATCATGGACATTTATCACCGCGATCCCATTCCTTTGCCGGAACAGCGAAAGTCTTTATACGGCGAAGATGTGATCCTCTTTGAAACATCCCGTCAAGGCAACAAGGATCGGTTTCTTGTTAATGATATTCCGGTACGTCTTGAGTATAAGTCAGTCAAAATGATCGATGAGCTCCTTGATATTGCGGATACTCACCTTGAATCACTTTGGCTTATTCAGGATTCCGGCACGTACACGTTTTACCGCCTTGCCCACGGGGAATGTATTTACACATCAGGCACCTGGCTTAGCGACATCAGGGCGAGGCTTACGAAGTTAGGCGATGAGTTCTGGAACGTCATGCGCAACAGGCACGAGTCAAAAATGCAGCACTACTTAAATGATTTAGGCGCTGCCTGTATGCGTAACGATGAGTTCTTTTATTTGATCTCGCAGGCAGCGTTTATTAAAAATGCCTGCCTTACGCTGTTCTGCATCAATAAACGTTTTGAACCTTCCCACCGCGCGTATTACAAGCAGGTGACGGATCTGAAAATACTGCCCGATTCGTTTCGCGCATATATCGAAACTTTCCTTCGTTCAGACGAGGAATTAACAATGGAGCGAAAGTATTCGGTAGCCCAGCTTATCGCACGGGAGATTGTATCGTTATGAGTAAGTTTCAACTGCGCCGCTCTGCAGCAATAGTCATGCTTTTAGCAATCGTTGGCGGACTTTCAGACCTTGCCTCGTGTTCGGCAGCTCGCCCTTCGGGCAACGCGCAAACTCAAACCGGATCAGGGGATAGTACACCGAACCTTGAAAGCTCGGCGCCATATATTGCGACACCTATCGTAGAAACTCAGAATGTAAACCCCGGAATTGCAGCTACTCCATGGGAAGCAATTCACGCTCCCGTCCACTTGTGGCGGGACAGCCGCTTTGAAGTTTTTAGTTGGGATTGTTTTCCGGAAATCCTTATCTTTGATATTTCAACCTTTGCCATGCAGGACAAACTTTTCAAACGGCTCGCTTTCTTTGTGGAAAAGGCAGGGTTTAGGGGTACTTTACACCATGACAGCGCTATTGCCCAGCGCCACGCATGGAATGCCCACGATTACCGCGCCGAAGATCTGGCGGACTTCTTTAACACCGCGCGGCAAAGCGGCTTTCCCCTTTTGGATGAAGAATGGGAACTGGAGGCTATTCTTTTACAGGCGGGCATCATCCGCGAAAATGCGACAATGCAGATTGTTCCCGGTACGGGAGCTGTGCTTTCCCTTTCGCGGGAGTCGGCAGCACAAGCAGGGTTACGGGCGCGCTTTATGGCACACGAAGGCTTTCACGGGCTTTTTTTTATTGACAAGGACTTTAGGGATTTTTCCCGCCAACGCTGGGAAGTTTTTCCTGACTTTGCCAAAACTTTTTTGCTTACCTACCTTGACCAGCAGTCGTACGACATTGCATGGGAATATCTTGTAATTAACGAGTTTATGGCACACGTACTTCAGCTGCCAGTATCGCAGGTTTCGTGGTACTTTGGGCAGTTCTTACCCACACGGGTAGCTGCGCGCGCGCCCAATGCCGTTCCCCTGCGTGAAGAACGCCGTGACGGCGGGCGCTTTTGGCCCGAACTTGCAAGTGTCTTTACCGCCGAAGCCGAGGCTTTTTCCAGCTACGTTAACGAGCGCTGGGGATTTGCCGCAGGCAGAGTTTGGGATGAGCAGTAACGTAAAGCGATCCATCCACAATTTATAATTCCCAATCCACAACCAGAATAAATCATACTTAAAAATTTGAAGGCTGCTTGAAAATTTCCTATACTTGATGAGAACAAAAAATTTTACGGGTACTGTATGAAAATCGCCATTCAGTCTTTTCCGTTGTGCCGATGAAAGCCACGCATCAAATTATGGAAGCCATTAAATCGGTGAATGAGTTAAGCGCCTTAAACAGCAAGAAGATGGACATCTTGATGAAGGAGGTTTCTCGGTTTAAGATAGAATAATTATGAACACCATTTTTCGTTTTTTGTGTGCATCGATAGCGTTGTCGGTTGTGTTGTGCGCTTGCTCGCCTTCACGTTCACCAGAGAATAATCAGCCTGGCGTACCAGGCGCAAGCGGAGCGTTTATTAGCGATGCGCTTGGTCGCCAATATCGGCAAGTGCAAATACCAGAGCGCATTATAAGCTTAAGCCCTTCGGTAACGGAAATACTGTTTGCCATCGGCGCGGGGGACAAGGTTGTCGGTGTTACCGAGTTTTGCAATTATCCGCCTGAAGCGCAAACGCGCACTTCCATCGGCGGCTTTGCTGGAGCTACGATGAGCGTTGAGCAGATCCGCGCCCTTCGCGCCGACCTTGTATTTTTGTCCGCCGACATGCACACGCGCATTGTTTCCCTTCTTGATGAGTTAGGCATTCCTTCGTTTGCCGTAGAGCCCAGAAGTTTTGCCGATGTCTACCGCACCATTTCTATTATCGGGGAATTAACCGAAACAAGCGCCCAAGCGGAAACAATCGTGCGCGAAATGCAGAAAGCAATTACCGCTGTTGGGGACGAGATACACGGCAAAACTCAACCCACGGTATTTTGGCTCTTGCAAAAAGATCCGCTTATGAGTGTGGGCGGCGAAACCTTCATCTCTGAAATTATAAGCTTTGCTGGCGGAAAAAATATCTTTGCCGATCTCCGCGAACAATGGGCGCTGGTAAGTCCTGAGCAGGTGCTTTTACGAAAACCCGATTGGATACTTTCAGGAATGGGCATGGAACAGAACGATCTTTCCTCCCTGCATGACGATCCTTTGTGGCGGCAATTTTCCGCTGTGCAGGAAGGGCGCGTGATCTCGTTAAACGGAGACATCATGCACCGCTACGGACCGCGCCTTGCAGAGGCAGTTCGTATAGTAGCAGAGCTCATTCACAGTGCGTTATAATTACCCAATGAATGCACAAACAGCGATCATTGGAGCGGGAGCGTGGGGAACGGC
>Ga0131853_10017436_pt1 | contig 13073 bp, 8 predicted proteins | sample TergutLab28metaG_FD_92764 | JGI IMG/M metagenome (GOLD analysis project Ga0131853, IMG submission 92764) | Labiotermes labralis P1 segment gut microbial communities from Petit-Saut dam, French Guiana - Lab288 P1 (version 2) (version 2) | ecosystem: Host-associated > Arthropoda: Insects >...
GATAGATAGATAGATAGATAGATAGATAGATAGATAGATAAATAGATGAACTACTATAAGTGAGACCAAGAGATAGATTATTATTTAACAACGTTATTTGCAAAAAGTATATATCATCGGTGGCAGATGAAGGAAGTACGGGTACGAACCACAGGTGAGATTGTGCTGACCTAGGAAAACAAATTTACTCTTAGAAAAAGCCTGTACCAGTGCCACTTTGTCCACCACATACGCCATACGACTGGCCTGGGATTGAGCCTAGGACTCCGCAGTGAGAAGCCAGCGACTAACCTCCTGAGCCACGGCACGTTCCACTGCCTTCTAATCAGAACTCTTTTATTTGTTAGTCTTTGTCTGTATTACTTTTCGACCGCCAGTAAATAGTTGAGTGTAGATTTAACTCTTCTCACTATCTAATAAGGCAGAGTTCATCGTAGTGTTTCATTACTCTGCGTGTATACACGGATCATCTCACAGTGAAAAAGGTTTGGCTGTTACAGAATATTTTGTGTGCCTCTGTGTGTGTGTGTGTGAACACAGACCGAACTACAGTTGAATTGGGCTTCTATCAAGAGGGGGGAGCCGATGATAGCCATGACACCACCACGTTGTAGAATATCAGAATGTCATTTTCCTTCTTCACAATAGTTACACTTACTTTTGTTCTAAGTAATTTGAAGAGACTGTCATTCATAATTTCCCCTGTCGAACGGGCTTATTAAGTGTGTTTCCTATTACAGGGTTCCTTTCATTCTACAATTTTTGGAACATATCGTGCTACTGTAAGTCTTCACCAAACTAAAGCTATCTTGACCACTTCTAAGTCTTGAAGAAATCACGTGCTTGGTTATATGAGTGCAGCCGTTTCGTTGCAAAATTACGTCATACGAACCTTCACACAATAGAATGTTTGGTTTTTAAAAAATATATATTTTAAAACTTTGAATAGCTTATTTTTCTGACACTTGAAGGTATTATTAGAAACAGAATTTCAAAACCGACTTAAGTCGCAGAAAGATAGCTAGGCCTAATTCCAAAATATATGGTCGGTTGTACTGTTTCTTGTTATTATGTTTTCATCAAATCTTTTAAAAAACAAGAATAACTGAAATAACCTTAGTAGGGTTTATAAATAACTACTCTGAATATCTGTCTGACAAATCGTAAATCAACTCGCACCAGGTTTCTTAATGGTCCCGATCACAAACAGACCATACGAAGATGTGTCTACATTCAAGGCAACGAGAGCTTGGAAGGATGAGAAATGGGCCACGACACCACATACTGTGTGTACTAGTTAAGAAGACGCGTTTTCCGAAGGTATCCGGTGTGTAGGGAGGTCGTTAACTGTCATAATAATTGTTTCTATAGTTTTTGTCCGTTAGTCGCTCGTAGCTGTACTCATCTGGAGCTAGTTGTTAAAAATCGTCTGTCTCCACTACTGGAGCTTGCATTATGTAACAGCGTTTCATACCAATTCGCAGGGTGTTAAATGTCCAGCAACACCGCTGGGAAGCATGGTAGAGTGAACGGTGGTTGGGACATGACTGCATGTGGCGTAGTGTGTTGTAGGTAGTCCCCGTGGTTGTGAATATATTTTTTTATCGTACCCCTTAGTTCTGTGCAGATGTTCAGTTGTCGTTGGGGAAGCAATCCAAAGAGACGAACGCAATCGCGGTACAGAAAGTAGCCATGTAACTTTTCTTCACTGGACTATATCTCAGTTTCTACTAGGGTTAAAGAAACTACATCAAGCTCTTGCAGTGAACGATTACTTTATTATGAAGAATAACAAGACAATGTGATAGTTTCTGATAACTAGTTTTACACAAACTCAACGAAACTATGTAAGGCGAAAATTAGTGATAGTGAATTTTGCACAGAGCTTCTATGTTCTTCCAGTGCCAAATGTACAGGAATTTTGTGACGGTTTTAAGTGTGACTATCATTAGTGCTACACGCAGTGATCCTGATTCACGTCAACATTCGAAGGTAAGTCATAATGACAACTCAGCAGTAAGTTATGCTGTTTTCAAACTACCTCCTTTTGTTATTAGTGTCTGTCCTCCCAAGCTGCTGATGGATGATGGAATGTTTCAGTGTTAACGTAATGTCTGTGTAGTAATTATTCAAGCTAGAGCACTTTTAATGTTGATGACTTTAGGCGTATATTATTTTTCTGATTCAGATGGATTTTAAATGTTCTAACTAACAAAGCACAAGGTGCAGAGTCTTTCTTGAGAAGCCGACATTTCTACATCTGGACAAGAACTTCCCTGCGGCTTATGGAACCCAAGTTTCGTTGCCATGTTTACATTTGCCCGCCAATTTCCCGCGTTTCTGAACTAAAGTAATCCAGTCCACACCTTCGTGTCTTAGGCTATTTCTTTAAGAACGATTTTATCAAGTGATAAACGGTGAGCAGTTCTACAAAACGTGTTTTAAGAACTGCTCTAAATTACAAGAACTATTTTAATAGCATCCTATCAACTTCTAGGTTTTCCAGGTTGTTCTTTTCTTCAGGTTTCCCCACCAAAATCCAGTGTGCATTTACCTTCTCCAACATACGTACTACAGGCCAATGCACTTCATTCTTCTTGATTTGATCACCCAAATAATGTTATATTAAATGTACTATCTTTTGTAAATTTTTTTATATTAATCTGTAAGTTTAAATATTTCAGTTAGTTCATTATACTGTAATTAATGTCTGAATCAGCAAGTCATTATTTCTGTTTACGTTTAACTGTGGCCCTACAAATTCTATTTATATTAATAACGAAAAGGCAATGAACAAAGAGTTTGGACATACATGCATACATATATACACACATTCGTACATACATAAGAAATCACAGGAAGCTATTGTGTGTGCATAGCTACACTAAATTCCTGGGATTTGTGTGTAACTGTCTTAGCACTGAAACATGGTGTGTTAATCTGAGAAATTCTATAAAGTGTCAATAGTTATTGAATAATAATAACCCAGTGGTATGAATTCAAATATTACAGTAGTTTACAGTTAAAGACTGTCTTTAAGAATTTAGGACTGCGGGGTTTGTGGACTTTGACCATCATCTTATAGTTGAAGAATTAGAAAACAAAGTTGCATCCAAAGGAGAGGTCTAAAAGAACAGTTTGTTTTGTTTTGCATGTTTTCCCCTGAAGACATGGACAGTTCTCAAAACACTGCATTGTTCTTTTTAATATGAGATGGTGGAAGAAGTCCACAATTGCAGTAATGCTGAGTGTAATATGTGAGCATGAGAAATTTTAGGATTGAATTATGTTGAAGGAATAAGACTGATCTAAATTACAGACTGACCTAATTTAATGTTGGGGTTGTGTTCCTGAAGATTGAAATACAGGGGAAAGAAATGTGGAATGGAGCAACATCAAATAACAGCTGAGCCACTGAAGATTCTACCAGCAGCTAGTGAAAATAAGGTTAATTTGAGTCTGGCAACATTCAATGAATATTTTGTCACTAAAATTTGTCAGTGTTACAGCAAAAGAACATTATTTGTGGCAACATTAAACAAGGGCTGCCTTTATGTTCATTTTTGCTACCAGCTGTAAAGAACAGAGATGTGTTATATCATAAAACACTGAATTCAGAGTTAATACTTATTTATAAAGGCTAATTCCTAATTTCATTTTAGTTTCTGTGGTTCAGGCTTTGGGCCTTACTTGTACAAATAAAACTGTCCTCCATTATGCATATATCTTAGTTACAAAGTAAGACAAATCATGGCAGAAATTTATTGGATTCTTCTTGCCCATCGAGTTGATCCAATGATTAACCACCAAGTAGGTTGCTTATTATGGTGGTTCTGATGCAAATTATATTACAGAGTTTTCAACTTCACTTTCAACAAAGTATCTCCAGTTTCAGACCATAAATCCCATGTTTTATATTAATCTGACAGGGAACTATCACTATTTTCATGATATAGTATATTTATAACCCTAGAAGTCGAACCTGAAGAGGAAGTAGATGCAAACGAACAATATATTTTGCAAAGTGAAGTGGAAAAAGCTATGAAGGAAATGAGGAATAAGGCTACAGCAGATAATGTAACTGAAGATGTGCTCAAATTATTAGGAAAACGTGGTTTGAAAATAATGACAAAATTGATCAACACCGTATATGAAACTGGAGAGTGGCCCAAAGACTTCACTGAAGTTACAATGATTACCTTAAAGAAGAAGGCACAAGCTACAAAATGCAGTGACCATTGCACATTCAGCCTTATTGCACATACAGCAAAGGTAGTAGCAAAGATACTTAGAAGGAGGATTGAAAGGAAAATTGAGGATGTACCTGGAGAAGATCAGTTTCGATTTAGAAGAGAAAAAGGAACTAGGGATGCAGTTGGGATGCTGAGAATAACATCAGAATGAACTTTATAGATAGATGTGGATTTGTGTGTTTGCTTCATGGACTGGCAGAAGGCATTTGACCATTTGGACCAAATTAATGCAGATCCTAAAGGAAATTGGTATTGACTGGCGTGAAAGAAGATTGATTAGGAACTTGTACGTGGCTCAGAATGTTAAAGTATGATTGAACCGAGGGGAGACAAGAAGTTTGAAGATTGGAAGAGGAGTTAGACATGGATGCTGTTTGTCACCAATTCTGTTCAACTTGTACAGTGAATGCCTTACTAAGGAAGCTCTGGAAGGGTTTGGGGACTTCACAGCAGGAGGGCAAATCATTCACACTGTGAAATATGCAGATGACATTGTGATACTGGCTAAGGAAGAAAAGGTGCTACAGGACATGTTTATAAACTAATTGAAATTGGAAGATGCTATGGAATGGAAATGAATGTGGAAAAAACAAAAGTAATGAGAATTTCAAGACAACCATTCCCAGTAAAAATTATGGTAGACTAAAAACAACTAGAGAATGTGGAATCTTTTAAATATGTGGGTAGCATTTTAACAAATGATGGAAGATGTACTTGTGAAATTAAATCTAGAATTGCTATGGCAAAAGCTGCATTCAACAAGAAGAAGGTTGTTTTTAGTAGCACATTGGACTTAAAACTGAGGAAGAAACTAGTAAAATACTATATTTGGAGCATAGCTTTATATGATGCTGAAACTGGGATACTTTGGGCAGTAATCAGAAACACCTGGAAAGTTTTTGAATGTGGTACTGGAGAAGGATGGAAAAGAAGAGTTGGACTGATCATGTGGGAAATGAAGAAGTATTATTTAGAGTCATGGAGCAGAGGAATATCCTACATGAAATAAGTAAATGGAAGGCTGACTGGATTGGTCACATTTTGCATAGAAACTGCCTTCTACAGCAGGTTATTGAAGGAATGATAAAAGGGGGGATAGAAGTGAGAGGAAGATGACAAAGAAGACAAAGGAAAGGAGAGGATACTCTCATTTGAAGGAGAAAGCTTTAGATCACACTAGGTGTAGAGCTTACTTTGGAAGAAGCTTTGGACCTGTCATAAGACAGACTACGAAATGAATGAACTATATATCAAGTTATTTAATTACTGGTGCTGGGTCATTAACCAGTGAACATATAATGATGCCGGACATTGACTGGCATGAATGCTAGCCCCGGTGAATAGCTGTCTGTGCACTTTACAAAACCTTTTGCAGTGTATCAGCAATGAAATATGCTTAGTCACAGATATGTTAATCATAGCTTTGCTACTAATGCCAGACCCACCTGCAGCAGGATGACATTTTTTCTGAATACATTTCTCAGGCCTTCTTTATAAAGTAAAAGAGAAACTACCTTGGATGGAGACCATGACCATCTATCTTTCCATGACCTAGTATCAGCAACTAAGAATCAGTTGGATCCTAATCACATCTTGTTCTTCACTGAAAGTTGTCAAGCAAGTATGAGTTCTGTGAAAATCAGCTTGATGACAATCACATTTTCCTTAGGAGAGCAAGTGAATTTCTATGCATACTTTCCATATTTTGTGGCAGATTTTGATGAAACTCAGTGTAAAGGATTCCCACCTAATGTCATTGAGTCCTGCGATTTGTGAAAATCAGGGCAGTGACAGCCATACTAAATGAAACTTTGCCCTATTGTCTACACTTTTTTTGTCCAGTGTTATACAAAATTCGGCACACAATATGGCCACAATTTATTGAGTGATTGCGAGTTTTGTGAAAATCGGCACAATGAAAACTATACTTGCTTGAAAAGGCATAATTAAACTTTTGCCACAGCCTTCCATATTTGTTTTCCTATGTGGGTGATACTTGGTACAAGAGATGTGTGCATAATGTTTTTGAGCATTTGTATGTTTTCTTTCTGTTGGCCCAGAAAGCCATGCTTTTTTTATGGGTGTAAATGTAATTGAATTTACACATGTGCCATAACACCGTATGAAATTCTGAACATAATTCATGCCTTGATAATGTCTGTGTTCTGTGTCTTGGAATACAAAATTTTCAGTCTTGTTACAGTCAAAATGACTGACATCTTACATACAAACACTTATGGAGATAAATTTCTGTTTTCAGAATTCTGTACACATAACAACAGAATTCTGAAACTCTTTCTCATATAATTATTTATTTCTAAGTGAATTAAAATTATTCATAATATGAATACAAAAATCCTTCTCTTCTAAACAACTGTACAAAATTGGTATTCATAATGATTAAAGGATGCATTTCAGTCACTGAGTTTTACTGAGTTTTCGATGCAACAATTAGTAGACTGAAAAATGGGATACAGTAGGTCTTCACAGCAACAGAACTCACTAAATTATATATTAGTTTACAATTTTTTCATCCAGGAGACGCTTAATATTTCGACTGGGGTAATTAATTAATCATTGAACATATTTGTGTACTTCAAAAATGTTGTTAATTTCAAGCAGAAGTGACTGTATAACTTTCTACTCCTTAACATCAGTGCTCTATAAGATCCTGTGCCATGCTGAACAGCTTAACAGTCAAACATACATGTAACATGCTTCAATGTCCAACTAACATCACATATGAGTAGTATATTTCAATAATATATTGTCAAGGGTAATGCAAGAGACTGGAAGGACAGTTACAGATCTAAAAACAGACGTCACAAAAATACATTGTATTGATATTCAAATATCACATTTTGCAACCACCACAAAAAATGCATTTCTTTATGTAAGTCAGTGAAGTGAGTATGATTTTTCTTTTATGTTTCTGCATAACAGAATTTTTCTTTTTTTCTTTTCTTTTTTTTTTTTTCCTGGCAAGAACGTGCAAAGTGATTTTAAACCTTCATTTCTTAATGTCTGTAGCTTTCAGTTGAGAATGAGTGCAGCCAGTTCTAGGAGAACACTATTGAGATTCATTACAAATATAGGCTTGTGTCTGTACAGAAATTAAATTGTACTTACAAAAGAAGCATGCGACAAGCCACCAATTAAAACAATGTTTTCTAAATGGCCATGTGTAATGAATTCTGACACCAACTTAGAAATCTTTGTATGGTAACAGAAAGATACATATTTTTCAGTTGTCTTCTTCAATCTTTTCTCTGCAAAAAAATTGAATTTTGACTATAACCATATGTTATTTCAGAGCTTAACACAGCATATTAAATACTGTCATTATTTTTCTTGTTGTTAATATCAAGTTTGAATCTGCCTTTGATAACTTTTAGTTATGTCTGGGAAAATTTTCAGTTTTATTCCATTGTTATGCATGACAATATTTAAATACACATGAAGCAGTGGTCACAGTTTTAGAATATCTGTCTGACAATATTTGATACCTATAATACCTTTAAGCCAGCTTAACTGACAACTGAGCCCATAGTTAGTTAATGAATTGTGACTGGCCAGCACAGTAATTGGATGTACTGAAATTACAAATATGTGAAGATTCTTAATTCCGGGTAAAATGCCACTGATGTAATATTTTACTCTATAACTGGCAGGGCTGTTCAGTCTTTGAGTCTTGCAGCAAGTCCATTGTGGGGAGATGATGTGGCCCATCGTAGTTCTGACACATGTGCAATAACAACTCTTTCCATTAATATTGAGACCAAGAACCATAAGGGAGCGTATTCAAATGTTATGAGTCCTCGAACATTATAATTAAACTCAGAGTAGTCCCATGGGCATGCATTAAATTGTTTCAATAATAAACCTGTGGAAAACTCCCACATATACACCCATAATAAGTAACACACCCCACGAAGGAGAAGGGGTACCCTCAACCTCTTGCAAGCTGCATATATGTGTTCCATGACAGTGCCTGATATGCCGTAGATGGCCAGTGACCAAACACTTGTGTAACCTGGAACAGTAATGATAGTTATACAACACATTTACTTAATACCTCAGGGACTGCTCATTCCATGCAGATGAATGCACAGCTCCTATTTACTTGCATGTATTCTTCAGGCTGACTCTTCTACTGTAACCCTATTTTGCTCTTTTGTGTTCATATTCAGTACAAATGGTGTGACTTCAAAAGCTTACAGGCCTTCTTTGTTCCTACAATACAGTGAACTCAGTCTAAGATTTTTTTTTACTAATCTTGTTTCTTTTGGACTCTTAACTACATGTATTCTGAATGAGTTGACTCAGCAGAAAATGTTGGTTGGAAATAATTGTAGAAGTTAAACAGACAAGGTTAATAGGTTATCCCAGAACATCTTCATTGAGTGTACAGTATTAAAACTTGGCGCGTAGGAGCTTCTGGGTTTGTATGTCAGCCCAGTAATAAATCTAACCTGACTCAATTTTTTTCATGGTTTTGTTCCCTTCCACCAGTGGAATGCTACAATATTCCTTGTAATATTCACAGGTCATGGCTACTCTTTTCTCTTTTCTATGTCATTTCCAATTCAACATATAAAGTCATTCTGCCTTTCAATGTTACATAACATAATCAACTGAAAGAATTTTGTTTACTAATACAATAGTCAATTCATTGAATAATCAGAAGATTTTCAGCGTAGACATAAGTATGAATTCTAATGTTAACACAAATTTTCAAGCACTGTTCTCACAGCTTGAATTTTAAGTGTGATGTTCACTAATGTTAGAAATTGCTAGGATTATGTAGTCACTGAAAGAGTATGGAGTGGAAACCTGGGTAGTTGATTTGATTTGATTGTACCAGTATAGTGGCCAGGGTCTGGGCTGGGAATATGTCCTTTGAATCCCAACAGGGGTAAGGGATTTTTCTCTCCTCCATAACGTCCAGACTAGCACTGAAGCCCACCCAGTCTTCTATTCACTGTGTACTGGGTTCACTTTCCCTGAGGGTGAAGCAGCCGAGGCATGAACCTAACCAATAATCTCCATCTAGCACTAAGATTATAGCTCCACTCCTGCCATATACCTTCATGGCATGCTCAGGGACAACTTGACCTTTACTGTTATGGGTATGGAGTACTGGTGAAATAATGATGGGGTGAAACCAAAGTACAGTTGAACCCATTTGTAATGACATCTGTTTAAGTGACACCTTGTCTATAATGTCAAATGTTCTGTGGCACCAATTAATTCCTCACTGTTAACCATAACATTATACGTACTCCTCAGTCAGAATAATGCTTGTTTAGAGTGACACAAAATATTCAGCCCCCTTCATGACATTATAATTGAATTTGACTGCATTTGGAGAAAAATTAATCTTTAGAGCCTTGTCACAGTTTTTGAAATGTGTCAAATGGTGAATTAAAGAAAAATAACTGAAGATCTAAATAATGATAACTATTATTTAGATCAGAGCATTGTCTCGAGCTGGAATGTAAATTAAACAATAAAACATTTAACATCAGCAATTTTGTATGAAGTATGCAACTGATTTTCACGATGTGGACACTTTCATGTCATAATATTTTCAATAGATTATGAAGTTATTTAAGAACCCTGTAGCAACAATGCTTTCAGATGTAGTTTAAGTGTGCTGTTTAATTACAGAGGCTTTTTTTTAATGTCACATTTGATTTAAAAAACTATGATATTTACAGTTACAGTTAGAATGTTACAAATAAAATTGTTGCCATCATTATTTGCAATAATAAATCAATGTTCTTATATAGTAGTAGTTTGTGTGTTTGCAAAAAATAATGGAATTTTAACTTGGTTACTGCAATTTTATTTTTATTCCATATCACTTTTTTCAAAATTGTTGAATTTTCAGATGTCTTACCAACATTTTGACAATTTGGAACCATTTTTTCTGTTGTTTCAGAAGCTATTATAAAAGGCTAAATTCAGGTAATCTGAGCTAGTGAGCATTCTTCAGTTCAGAAAATTTACTGAAATTGAAAATTTAAATGAGTATTATGTGTAGTCTTCTTCCACATAATGCGTGGATGTACAGTTAAGACATACGAGGCAGCATTATCTTATGGTTACCTGGAAGCTTCCAGTTGCCACTGACAATGAATTCCCAACCTGCAGTAAAAAGGATTTCAGTAAAGAAACCATGAAGTCCATAGATGTACAGTCTGAGCCACAGTGTCAGATTTGAGTTGCCATGTTGGTTTCGTGATGCCTGAAGCATCTCAGCTCCTACAAATAAACATCATAATCAGTTGTCATCAACAACAACAGCAGCAGCAGCAGCAGCAGCAGCAGCAGCAGCAGAAGTACTAGGACTGCTGAACTTCTTATGTTTATTAAAGAATATAATCTTATAAATTTTTAAGTTTCTTAACTAGTTGTTTCCTTTTTGTCAACATTCTAAACATTGTGTGTGGTGACAGTATTAATGGACATTGAAAGTACTAATGAATGCAAATTTGTGTTAAAGCCTGTGGCTATTTGTATTCAGAAAATTTAGATCAGACAGGAGCTTGACTTAGTTGTACAGTGAATTCTCAGAGAATCAGCTTCACTACATCACTGTACTACAAGTCTTGCAACTTCAGACTAGAAAATTGGTCTTGGGCCCAGCAAGGAAATGTTCTGTGTATTAATTATGAAATTACCTGAGCAGTTACATGATCTGGGGTCTTTGGATACCACATTTTATTATCAAAATCACACAAACGGTTATTTCTTCTGTATTTTATTACCAGTATTTCTTTTTGCAAAATTTAAGACATGAGTGAGACACCTAACTGGGTGCAGTATTGACCTTACTTGATAGGAAGAGTATCAGACTCTGACATCCAAGTGTTGCTGAGAAAGAGCTCACTGTTCTAAGTAAAAGAATAATTAGTATCTGCTGTGGTGCAGGAGAGAATTGTTTTATACATCATGCTGATGAGAATAATTTGCAGCCCCCATATGCACAAGAGATTAAATAAGATTATTAGTGATAAATGAGAGATTAGTACAAGGGAGGTTTGAGGTTTTTGTGGTAGTGAGTAGGAATATTCCTGACTTCTGGGATGTAACACCATATAGTTTGGTAGAAGTGTAGGAGGAACCTGCTGCTTCCATCTTCTGTTTTCTGCTTCTGTTCTGAAGGTGGAGGCAGTATGTCCCTCTGAAATGTCAGTCAGTTCCTGTAAAACTACAGAGTGGCACAATCTAGGAGGCTGGAGTCCACATAAATACATATTTGTTCACAGTTATAGTGAACAAATACGTATTGTGCACGGGATGAAGGTTAAGGTTGGAATTATCAGAGTGTCCGTTTTGGATGCACTGCCAGTAGTTTTTCACGACTCGGATGTCACCTTCACTGTCCGATGCCATCTTTTCAAAGCTTAATCTGATGCAGTCTAGAACAGAACTGACTTCAGTTTTTTTCCTTGTGACCCAGTGTGTCACTGTTCCTAAAGTACTGAAATATATATACTCACTCATGAACAAACCTCTCAACATTTTTTCAATATTCAAATTGTGTATTTCGTTACTGTCTCTTTCAACAGATGTGTGTGAATGCATTGCCCTCTTACAATGAGAGTGCAATCTTGATCCTGTGCACCGTTTATCATTTTGTAGTGACATGTGTGTAAGTTTATTCATACATTGTAAATCAAATCCATTCCATCACTTTGGAGTGCTGTGTTGGTGTGCTCTTGTGGCTTGTGACACTCACAAAATGAGACATGGAAATAGAGTTGATGACTTTGTGCAGTACTGCGTTTTCTTTTATCGATTTTAAAACTCAGTTGCGATTGTAGCCGCTTCTGGTTTAAAATCTTTCATTTATAGATATACACCGAGACACAAATAACATTATTGAAAAGTTTAAAGAGCTAATTCATTCTTAGAAAGACTTTTCAGATACTACCTACGATCACAAAGTAAAACATGCCCGATATTCGACACATTCTTATGCATGGTTCCGATATGCTTTCCAAAATTTTGGAAACTACCGTAAATATTCAAATATTGGTGCGCGATTTTATTTACAATTACGACTCTCTGTAGAGTTCAGTTGGTTTTTAAGCCGCGTAATTACGACCCTGTGACAAAGTCATCCCTCGAATTATATCGCCTCGCCTTACGTCGTTCCACGCTGACGTCTCTTGCCCTAGACACAGTCTACGTATTAAGCCAAGCGCTCAAATTTTTAAGTACGATGCTGAAGATGTTTTCTAGTTGCTGAACTGCTGTGACTGGGAGCTCGTATTTGAATGTCTTGTTGAAATTTGTAAGCACGCGTTCTTGAAACTGAGGAACCTCAGCCTAAGCCGAAGGAGAGGACCATGCTGGTCTCGAAATTTACTGAGAAGCTGAACTTTCTAAAGCTGGCATCAAGATGTTCGAGGACACCGATTCGAGATCAGCGAGCAGCAACAACTAGGCGAGGAATTATGAGGATGTTTGCTTGCTAAGAGGAGATTCTGAAGAAGGAGAGGCCTTTCTCTGGCCTTTTCAGTGTTATATTTCCGAGAGTTATCTTCAGAGACTCGTGCCTCGCCCTTCGTTTTATTACATATTGGAGACGATGATTCGATCAGCCGCTTACGGTGCAAGGGAAAATGCCTCCTCTTTAAATTTTTATTTGCTTGTCATTTCATAATTTTTGTGAATTTTATAAGTATGAATGTATTCTTTTCCGTGGTCAAAATAGATTGCCCGGAACGATCTTTCTGCTACAATAATATAAACAACCAACTAGATGCAACAATAATAATTTTATTAATAATTTCAATCAGTTCAACA
>Ga0131853_10017437_pt1 | contig 13073 bp, 11 predicted proteins | sample TergutLab28metaG_FD_92764 | JGI IMG/M metagenome (GOLD analysis project Ga0131853, IMG submission 92764) | Labiotermes labralis P1 segment gut microbial communities from Petit-Saut dam, French Guiana - Lab288 P1 (version 2) (version 2) | ecosystem: Host-associated > Arthropoda: Insects >...
GCCAAATGAAATACTTGGAATCGAAGGAAATTATTACTATTTATTTGTACTAGCCAAATGAAATACTTGGAATCAAAGGAAATTATTACTATTTATTTGTACTAGCCAAATGAAATACTTGGACTCAAAGGAAATTATTACTATTTATTTGTACTAGACAAATGAAATACTTGGAATCAAAGGAAATTATTACTATCTTATTCACAACAGTTTAATCTTTCTGTTTCATTTACCCACCAGTGAATCATCACAAGGTAACATACATGGTAAAAATGTATCCACATACACTTGCAAAACACACCTGTACTTCACATCCAGAATATTTTATGTTTCATCTGTGACGGATACCGAATTTACAACATGCAGTACTTGGCAGTATTAAGGTAAATGTAAGCTGGACATGTGGCTCACTAATAGCATCCGAACTACACTTCTAAGAAAACATTTTACATTCAAACAAAGCTGTTTACTTATTGAAGACTCATGACAATAAATTTCAATGTAAGAAAAAGGACATTGCATTGCCTTCAGTCAGGGCTTCTTATACAGAGTGAACAGCATCCTCAAAGGAATATTCCTGGCAATCTACTGCATAAATTAGACTGGTACAGGCCAGTTGAAATGTGATGGCACACGCGCAGAAACCAGATTTCGTCTTTCTGCGAAACAGACGAGTACATTTAAATCGGCCAGGGGGGTGTCAGTTCAGTCGACTACTGGGAGCTGAGGTGTGCGCATCAGCGGCAGTAATGCTGGATACACCACATTCCAAGGTAGTGTGAAGAGAACTGGCTACCCACTCCATTCGCCAGTTTCCCCTTCACTTCCCCTCCCTGCGTCACTGTGTCCCATCACATTTTAAATGGAGTCTACCAAAAATTTATTTAAGACATCCGATGGAAGATTCAGGTATTCTGCGATAAAATACTATGTCATTGGATTACTGTCATACTTCTTTTCAAAGGAACACAATGCCTTAATTTTCAAGGGTGAAGGGCTGCGAGAAATGTCAGGAAACACTAACCTAGCAACATATCGCAGGTGTGCTGAATGGTAAAAAAAAACTAGTGGAAAACAACATTAAAGCAAAGAGCAATCCCATTACAGGCCTGGACAGGCCCTGAGGGTTCCAGGAGGCTGAGGCTCCCAGATTTCAAGACAATCGGCACCTGAAAGTGGTAAGGTTGTTAGCCCTACGCACCGGCTGCCTTTACCCCCCAGTAAATATTCCTGGTACTCATTTCTGTTAGATGCCGAGTCAACCCCGGGGCCATAGTGCGGCCGGAAGGATTATGTGAATGATAAATTCCAATGACATCATCAGGAATCGAACCCACAACCTTCTGGTTTATAGCGCAATGCCTCAATCAACAGTGCCACCGTGCACCCGCCGGAAAACTATATTAGATGTTTCAATAATGCTTCAATCAATTCATCAACTTCAGCACCACTTTTACTGCCAGCCCAACATTTACTTTCCCCTGACACCTCGTTCATTAAGTGCTGGGCTGCTGAAGGCATGAGCAGACGGGCTACACGAAAGATTGAAAATGGTCAAAGTGCATGGGTCACTTTGGTGCCCACCCTCATGCATTCTATTCTATTCTATTCTACTCTACCTCTAAATCATCAAAATTAACTACATCCTATTTAACATCAACACCCGTGGAACTGCCTCTTCCCATGAAATGATACTGTAACAACCTCTCCACTTCTTATATTCAATGCACAATATGGCCATTCAGAAACTCGGAATCACTTTCAAGTTCCACAACCGAACCAAATACAGTGATGTCATATGTAATTGTTGGTACTGATGAAGAAATGAGATGGAGACAAAGAAGAAGATGGTGGTGGTGATAAATTGAATGCATATTTCTTCTTGCAATCCCTTCCTTTCTCTTTCTGTCCACTGACTTTTTCAATGTCCTGTCCTTCATTTTACCTTTTCCATTCTTCTGCCCTTTCTTTCTTATGACCTTACTTGAGGTTGCAATATTTCATATGCATTCCTTCTTTGCTCTCTGGCTTTCTTGTAGCTACAAACCTGGCCAAAAAAATACCTTCTTCACTGCAGAAGAAATGGGTTTCCTTCCCACTGTAGAACTTATAAAGTGTGATGGTGGTGGTTCACATGCATAAGTGTTGCTATTTTCAGGCACTGCATGCCTGAGTAACAGGTTTTTCATTTGATAGTCTTGCATTACTTCCTAGTTCTTGATCAGTAGCGTGATTAACACAATTATATTTCCTTCACATGTCCATCACCACATATAACTGCTAAATAAATAAATAAATGCTCACAGTATCTTCAAGACAATAAGCAAAGACAGAATATTCTTGATTTCAAACTTTCGCCGTGTTCTGAATGTTTTATGCTTTCTTCTGGGTAAATCACCACATCTGAATTTTATATGCTGACTTTTCGGAACACTCTGTCTGTTCCATCTTCATAGGCAGTTAGGTATGAAGATGGAACAGACAGAGTGTTTCAAAACGTCGGCATATAAAATTCAGATGCCAGGGAATTACCCAGAAGAAAGCATACAACAAAAGACAGAATATATCGCATCTATATTCATAATACAGATTTATATTCAACCACACACTGTCAGAATTCTCTACACGATCACCCTTTGTAACTCTGTAGTCCCGACGCGCTCAGTCCGGTAGGTGATCCTCTTTCGGGAAACGGGTGTGGTTCACCGAATCACATACAGTTTTAATTATTTCTTTTTTACTTGTTGTTTTATTTACTCAATTTATTGTTGATATAAAATAACGGAGCGCTATATCCAGTAAAACAACTATCATTTCTAGGAAACTGACACAGTGACTTCTCTGTACTCCCACTTACATCACACTCATACGCGACTGAATTCACACTGGATTGCTACCGTCCGTTGTCCGCTGCTAACGTTTTCTCATTTAAATCTCTCCCCTCCTATCTATAACCAACGGTCCTGAATATACGTTGACAGATTAACTTACAACTCATGGCCATGAACTGTCCGTAACTGATGCCAGGAGTCCTAAGAAACAACTATACTAAAAATTATCGGCTACACCACACAAGGAAGCATGCATCTGTGTCATGAGGGATGCTGACTGTAACAAAATATTACATTGGAATAGTCAATATGACATCAGTATTTCTAGTTACAAGAAATTTCACTCTTTTTTCAATACTGTTAGCCTTTGGTAAAGATTCTGGTCTCCCCTGGCCACCAACAGTCCAGAACTTGCCACACTTTGAAAAAAAAAAATGCATTTCACTGCACTGAGCACTCAACGTCGGTCACTAAGACTACTTTCAAAGACGTCACAGCGATACTGGCAGTAGTAAGAAACAGCTTTATTACAGGTAATTATATTACACTGACTCTAGAATTCCAGAATGACTGTGTCATTTTGAGGGCTGTGGACAAATTACTGATATTGAAATGCACTGATGTTATTCATACAGTAGTCTTCAGTCCAATTACAGGCCTGAGGTGCCCAGAGGGTTTCAGGAAGTTAAGGTTCCCAGATTACGTGACAATGGCCCAGGATGGTGGTAAGGTTGTCAGCCTTATGCACTGGCCATTTTTTACCCCCAGCAAAATATTCCTGGTACTTGTTTCTGTTAGAGGCTGAGTCGACCCCAGGGCCATAGTGCGATTGGAAGGATTACGTCAATGAAAAATTCCAGTGACACCATCTGGAATCGAACCAGTGACCTTCCGATTTGTAGTGCAGCACCTTAATCACTGTGCTACTTTGAAGTCCATACATTCTGACGACACAAGACCTAGTAACTTTAAAATATTAAAATCAGATTACACAACTCCATAGAACTGTATGTACAGCAATGGAATAGACATCAAAAAAGCTGTATCAAGGGTACCTTAACACTTAAACCAGTAAGAAATATTCACAATATGTCGCAGTTACAAATATACGCATATTCCAACATGTGACAACTTGGTAGGTGAAGTATGCCCACAGAAGCAATACATGGATCACTATTGAGATCAGACAAAAAATTTAACTAAAAGCAGCTTTCTAAATGTACCTGTAAGTTCAGTAACTAGCTTTAAAATTAATACTGTCAATTACTGTTATATTTGTCATTAATTAGACCAACTGCAGTTTAAAGGTGAAGTAATCCCATTACAGGCCTGGAGTGGCCCTGAGGGTTCCAGCAAGTTTAGGTTCCCAGATTACATGACAACGGCACAGGGTGGTGGCTAGGTTGTCAGCCTTATGCACCGGCCACCTTTACCCCCAGGAAATGCTCCTGGTACTCATTTCTGTTAGAGGCTGAGTCAACCCCAGGGCCATAGTGCAGCCAGAAGGATTATATCAATGAAAAATTCCAATGACACCATCTGGGATTGAACCAGTGACCTTCCGATTTGTAGCACAGCACCTCGACCACTGTGCTACCGCGGTCCCCACCAATTGTAGCTTATGGCTGTGAAGCATGGGTCCTTAAAGAAAGTATTATGCAGAGACTCTTAGTATATGAGAGGAAAATACTAAGAAAAATATTTGCGTCAACTAAAGAGGATAATGGTATTTGGAGAATTAAAACAAACAAGGAGGTGGATGAGTTAATAAACCACCGGAACATAATAAATTATGTCAAAGCCCAAAGATTGCCTTGGTTTTGACACATAAATAGAATGCCTGAAACTCGTATTGTAAGGAAAATATACAAATGGAAACCATGTAGAAGTAGACCAGTGGGAAGGCCCAAGGCCTGATGGGAAGACAACATCAGGAACAACCCGAGAAAGGTGAAACTTACAAAATGGGGCAGAACAAGTCCAGGATTGCCTTAAATAGAAGGATATTGTTGAGAATACCAAGACTCTACCAGAGTTGTAGTGCAGAAGACTGTCAATTACTGGCACAGTGCTGACTGATACCCTTACCTTGAAGTGTTAAAAGCCAATACAAATTTTAAAATACTGAATTGTTCACTTTCAGAAAGAAATTAATACATACGCTCACTAATGTGCAAAAAAAATATTTTCAAAACTGAATTGTCTATTACTGTATTTCGAATGATGCAATAATGCATAACAAAAAATCCGTGAACAATGCAAACATTTTACTGAGTTCATTCTTTAATTTTCACTTTTTTTTTTAATACTAGAAGATGCAACCCACTGTTTACCCACATAATATGGGTAACTCAGCTAAAACATTTATAACTGCGGAGAACAGAGACATGTTACACTGTATATTCTGACAGAAGCTAACAGATGTTCGTACCTTATACGATGAAGATGGTAAAGTAAAGCAGTCCCATTACAGGCCTGGACAGGCCCAGAGGGTTCCAGGAAGTTAAGGTTCCTAGATTTTGTGACAATGGCACAGGATGGCGGTAGGTTGTCAGCCTTACGCACCGACCGCCTTTACCCCTAGGAAATACTCCTGGTACTCATTTCTGTTAGAGGCTGTGTCGGCCCCAGGGCCATAGTGCAATCGGAAGGATTTTATGTCAATGAAAAATCCACTGACACCAGCTGGGATTGAACCAGCGACCTACCGATTTGTAGCACAGCTCCTTAACCACTGCGCTACCGCAGTCCCCACAATGAAAATGGTGGTACCACATTTATCACCACATTTATACGAAACATCGCTAAATTTGTACCATTCGAAACAGCATCACATCTCACAAGGAAGTACTCACCGTAGTCACTGCAGTAAGAATTTCAAATTTCACATTTATACAACACAAATCACACAAGTAGCATCTTTTAGACGTTTCATGTCACTACACAGTTAAACTAAAATGTTCTTCTTTCTTGAGAATGACAATTTTGTCTTACGACACAACCTATCACTTTCACTTCACTTAGCCGAACCTCTTCTACTAGTATATGTACACAGTTTACAGACAGCTTTCCATCTATCATGGACTTCAGCTATAACACTTACTCCATTCCACTCCATTCCTCATTCCATCAGAATCTTCTGTATCCCTTCTTTCCATGTCTGTCAGGGTCTTCTTTTGGGTCTCTTCTCCTCTGTCCTAGCTTGCCAAGCCATTTTGGGGTGTCTCTCATCCCCAATTCTTACAATATTCCTAAACCACCTCAATTTGGCTAATTCTGTTGTTCCTTTGAGGGGACTTATTCCTAATCCCATTCTTAATGTTTCATTTCTGATCCTGTCTCTTCTAGTTTCCCTCTTTTAGTCATCCCCTCTGTTTTCCTTAAGTGTCTCATTTCAGTGGCTTGCAGTTGATGATTAAGTTGTAAACACAGAGGCCACAATTCACATCCATAAGTTTCTAGTGGTATATATGTTGTTCTCCATCCGGTTAGTTTGGTTTTACTTGTTACTTCCTTTTGTTCAAGAAATTTTGGTTTAACATATAACACAGTCTTCCTGCCACTGAAACTAAGTTATCACTTTCATCATCAATTCTACCTTTAAAGCTTCAAAGGACCCAAGATATTTACATCATCATTTTCCGATGAAAAGTAATTGAGTGAATGCCTCCAACAAGACTCATCTTCTAATGGCAATCCAGCAGTCAGTAAGTCGTTAACAGTTTACAGTACCTTGTACTTACAATACTGTAACAATAAACTAACCAAACTCAAACACAGAAAACATCTGTAAGAAGTTTACATTATGTTGGTTACTGTCAATTTACAAGAGAATGGAAACTGATAGCTTCCTTTTGACCAGACCAGCTGTCAGCAACTTACATGTGAATAGAAGCAAAGTCCAGACATCCCTCAACCCATTCTGAAACAAATTATTCTAACTCATGCCAATTAAACTGACCTTAACACAAAAACTAGCATTAAAAAGTGAATGAGTACAGCCAAGTTTTGTTGAGGGAAGCAGTATAAATGGAAAGTGACTGGCAAAAAATTATTCCAACCCACAGTAATTACACTTAACTCGACCTTAATGCATAACAACTAGCATATACATGAGTCACTGAGTATAGGTAACTTTAGTAAATGATATATGGGTCAACTATGCTACTGTTACCTTATACCGCAAAACCTTCCAATGTGTCATAAACTCTGGGATTTCCTTAATAACCCTGGATGTAACACTGGTCTTCCTACAGAACTTCACCATCTTTCACGCATATATATGAATCTGATTTAACTTCAGTTCCTAAAGCAGTAAGTAACAGTGTGTGAGGAAACAAACTAGGTGGCCATACGTTCCCGCACTTCGACACATTACTCAACAAATTAAAAACTTCATCTCTGGTGTTATCACTCATACCACATTAAATCAAACTGTGTTAAATTTAACCTAATATGAAACATATCAGCTACCAAACACAAAAGTCATGGATAAAACACCAATGTATGAGAATTAAAGAGTACAAAGTATGACGCTTGTAATGCACTTACTGGTATTGATGGTACTGCAGTGTTCACAGGGGTTGTTGATAGTAATAGCTTCATTAAGCTATCCTTGCCTTTTGGTGGGTCTGCCATATTGTATACACATATATTTCTGTACTCCAAAATACACCTTAAAATACAAACACACACACATCAGCCAATTTTGATCATTCCATAAGCGCATACATGGAAACATTCAAAAGGACAGACTAACCTTCACATGTGTTGTGTTGTTCTTACTCTCATACTATGGTGCGTCCTCCGTACTGCCAACTCTCGCTTTTGATACCAAGTACTGTTGGTACCTGGTTGATTAACCGATACATACCGCGTGCACGTTAGGCAGAGTACTTCATGAAACGTGAGGAAGTAATGCAGTTATACGTCCAAAAATACCCTTTGATTACATCCATTTCTTCAGCCTCGGTGTTCGATGACCTTCACTACTACAGATCAAGTTTCACTACGTTCGATATATACAGCAGCTCTTATCCGTGGTTCGAGTAAGAACATCCAATACACAGATTAATACCTCGTGTGCACATTCATAATCGCATTCTGACGGAGTTCGCACTTTCAGACATGAATGTGATTGCACATAAAGCACTACAGTTACAAGTCATTTATTCTGCTTCGATACAACGCAATATTTGCAAGAAAATTTGTCTTGATCAGGCTTCTAGGGTCTACGGTATAACCCTAATGGGAGGAGAAATATCGGACGCCCGAGGAAAACGATTAAGGGACCAATTTCATCCTGAGGCGTACACCATTTATTTACCAAACAAAACAAAGCCAAAAACTTTAAATTAATTCACGTTGAAGGTTAACGAACTGTCACTACCCCTAATCCTTCAGAGTTCATGATGATGATGTTCGCAGGTGATCCAGCAACCACGGTTATAACGGTCTAAGAACAAATTTCAGCAGGTTCAATAATCTTTTTTTTTTAAAACTGATCAACCGTGATCTCGAACATTACGCTACCATGGATCACATCTGTACATTCTCAGCATATAACGCTTTTTATGCGTGTCCCAAAGTATTGCACGAACATGTTAATCGACGCAGAAAAATAGCGTTCGTAAGAGGTTGACCATTTTAATACACAAGTGTCATGTAGCCATGTCCGAATCCTGCAACGCGGTTGTCAGCCATGTAGCTGCAAGACTTACAGAAGCGGAGAACCTATGCAACGCTGAAGTACCGTTGGTCATTTCAAATTGCGCAAAATAGCGGTATGTATTTTTGACATGTTATTAAAAGACTCAGGCCTACGGCGATTTATGAACATACGTAGTAATGACTATTCAGTAGTTAGAAGGGCGGTCTGAACTTGATGGCGTTGGCTGTGAGCGGTACTTATGAAGAACCCAAAATCCCAGCCGCGATTTTTTTTTTAATTATAATTCCCTACTTGAATGAGTTCTCACTACTGCTAAAACTGCAGGTCAGAAATGAAATACGGGCAGTAGTTCTGCAGCACTATTACAGAACAAATAACAAACTGTCATCATACCCGCAATATTTTCGTGAACAGGTGTTACAGACCCACCAGCCAGTTGTCATACACTGAATCCTCAACAGGGCAGTCCTTGGATGTTTGAAGGTCTGGTGAATTTCAAAATCATAAGAGTAAACCCAAGTGATAATGCAGCTATTAAGTCACTGTAAGACAAATGTAACACTACAGTAGAGTTTTTAATCATTGTAACTCTTTATACTTTCAAAGAATGGGGAAAGGGACAGTATTAAAATTGAGGTCTGTACTTACAAAGGACCAACTCCCTGTAATTTCTTACCAGAATGCAGCCAACTGTTTTCCCTTATTATGGGACAATTCCAACAGGCAACACTGCATTTTTTAAAGTAATCAATGACAAGAGAAAATCTTGAAAGTGTCAACATAAAAAGCTGAAAGGTGTAAAACATGAAAAACATTACATGGCAACTGAATGCAAAAAATGGCCCAGCAACATATGAGGTTATTTGGGAAAGGTTGAAAATTATTTGCAAGTTCTGTACACTACTACTGTATAAAATTTTCTCATATGTTTTTATTTGGTCATGAATATCTTGTCATTGAACTAAGTTCCGGAAGTTTAAAAAAAGTTACAGCATACTGATTTACTATCACCATCTTTATAATGCCACAAACTATGGCATCACATCAGGGGGTGACTGTGTGTGTGTATGCGCACACACACGTGTGTACTTACATGCAATAACATAACCACATCGTTTACAAAAACACCAGTTTCAGTACACAAATGTAGAAAGTATAATGATATTTCATTTTTTTTTTGTGATTTGTATACTTTGAATCACAACACACAAATTTCTGTACAAAGGCAGCAGTCTTCATTGTGCTTCAGGGTATCCGTCTCACGGAAATCTGAGAAAACTTTCCAGGTTTGGTCCATGTCTACCCAGAGGATCCTGAGGGAACATAAGCACATCTCCTACCCAGGTAAACATTAGCAACCTGCAAACAGACAGTGTAACTTGTGGCTAAACACTAACAGAACAAGACATGCATACCAACAACACTATATTTATATTCAAAGTACCCCCCCCCCCCCCAACCCCTTTTAAATATTTAAAACAACTTTCTCCCCAAAAGAAAAAACAGGCCAAACAAAAAAAATTTATTATTATTTAAAAGACCCCCCCCCCCCCCAAGTCATTTGCAAATGTTTACATGAGTTTCATCCATAAAGGAATACACTGATCTGTGTGTGAAAGTGGATTATCATATGATGATATCTGTATGAATTTTGTACTCTATCTACCATCACACAGTTCAGTTTTGATGACTGTGAATACGTGGAACTGAAGAAAACAGTCACGATCATCAGAATCCCTTTTCAGTGTAAAACACCTCTTTGAGTCTAAGAACTTTTGAATCAACAGTAATAAAAACACAATGAAACCTCACAGAGTATTAAATGATAAAAGGTTACTTTTAATATGATATAAACAATTCTTGGAAGCATAAAATACATGAAACGGAGTCTCATTCCACAAAGTGTGAAAGGCAGTCAACCTCAACTGCTGAAAGACAGCTTCACTTAGCAGAAAATGATCTGCGCAACACCTGAAGAATGTGGGAATCTGATTCATCAGCTATGTGCTTTCACTCTTTGTGAGAACCAGTCACAAAAATCGAAAGAACAGCATTAAAATGGGTGGGCACAAACGATCAAAATCCTGGATATGGAGAACCTGCAGAAGCTGGGAAGGGGACAGCAAAATGCAATAAGTCTTCTGGTAGATGTCGTACTAACTCCAACAACAAGCAAAACTAATCTACAGTGTGGACTCATTTGTGCCATTCAACTGCTCACTCATGACACCAACAAATGCACCTTTGATATATACACACACTAATATTGCTTTTGCGCGTTTCTACGTTAAGCCATTCTTGGGGAGCTTCACGCCAAGATTTAAAACTTGATAAAATATAACAGATTACAAAAGTAATTCACATAATGGATTTCTTGCAGCTGATGTAAACCACGTTGGTTTCAAAATTTGTGATCAAAATACTGCACTTCATTGCTGCTTCAAACATCTGTGTTCGTGACAATGGTCAGTACAGAAGAGCTAGGTAGCAGGCTAGCTGGTTCTCAAATTTCAAATGCAGTCAGGTGTTTCTGATGTGCCTGGCTTAACCCCTCACCTCATCATACAATAACAAGAAAACTTTCTTTTGGGCTACATCAAGAGCAAGGTATAAGGAACATGTCCAGCCAATACCTATGGCTTAAGACAGTGAAATCAGAGGGGATCTCCAAACAAATGACAAAATGTTTTACAACATTATTTTCATCATGGCTGCAGAAGTGTACTGAACAACACAGTGGTCACCTAAAAACCGTGGTGTTCAACATGAGTTTTCATGGATTTCTATATGCATACGAACTCAGGTTCCTACCAGTGTTAATAAAATGTTTCCACTTTACCTGAAAGTGTTATTTCACTTCAAAAACCATCAGGTATTTCTGGCTCACCATGTATATACTAGGTCTTGCCATCAGTTCTGTTACATCTTCATATTTGCAAAAAAGGGGTGGAACTGGTGTCCAAGTGTATCAAGAGGACATGCTACAAGGAGTTGTAAAACATCTTAACATAACCTTCAGTGGTCAAGAATGGGTCTTCCAGCAGGACTCAGTTCCTACCCAAAAGACCAACACAAGTCAGGAGTGGCTGTGAAGGAACCTTCTGGCCTTCATCAGCACTGAGAATTGGCTTTTGGGGAGTGCAGATCTCAAAACCCTGGACAATAAACTGTGGGCTGTTTTGGAGGACATGGCATGCCGAAAGCATCACAACAGCCTGGAGAGCCTCAGGAGATCCCTTGTGAAGGGAGCGGCAGAGATCTCTCCCTGGAGACAGAGAGTGCGGCAACAGCAGAGTGGCCGGAGGGTCTCAAGGCTTGCATCCAGCATAGGGCGGCCATTTGGAGTGACACTATTGTAAATGAAAACCTAAAACTATTGCAAATAAATGATTAGGCTCAAAAAGTGAATGTTTTGTTTAATTTTCCTTCTAATTCACATTGTACTTGTAACAAAACTTATGGCAGGACCTGATACATCATATGGGTCCATGCTGTATTACTGGAAGGTTAAGTTGCTGACATTATGATAAGACTGTAGTGCCTCAGACCCTGAAGATGGTGGCACTATGGCCCTTTGGACTGTCAGGAACTACCTGTGCAATGACACAGCATCACAGACTAGAAGACTGTTTCCCATCTTCAGCAACACCCATGTCAGAACCTCAAAACTCAAATACGCACATTTTGTAATTTAGAATCTGGATTAATCCTTAAACGACCGGGACGTTTTTTAAATTTTAGCGAATGTTTATGAAAAACACATTTGAAGAGAAAAAAGACAAAATTATAAACTATGTGGCAATCAGTGAAAAATAAAATAAAGATTATGCAGCATGTTGTACAAACGCGGTAAATTTCCTGTTGTCTATACATATATATAAAATGAATTTATATGGGAGTTCGTGTATGTGCATTCACATATGCTAACATAGGTCGTTTAAAGGTTAATAACACAAGAAATATACATTGTGGCTCTACTACTATATTTTCCAACCTCTTCTCAATAGTTTCTCTCCAAGCAGGATTTTCTTCCAGGAGATCGCGATAATTATCTGTTGAGACGATTACACCACCGCATTCAGCAGCGTACTGCACTATGAACCTACAACAGGCACACAAACATTGTGTTCCACAACTGAAGTTCAAGTTCCCTTTACATAAAGACATCATGTTATATGTGACAACTGTCATTGGTCTCCTCCCACCACCTTGTCTAACTCATAAAACTGTGATGTACAAGGAACGTGTTTCTTATGAGGAAATGTCATGGCATGTGGAAGCAACCTGTTACATATGATGAACAAACACCTAACGACTGCAATTAAATGAACTACCCATATAACATGTACATGCCAAAACATAGAAAACTGGAATAGAAGAAAGCATCACGCAGTGTGGTCTGAGTGAAGCAGCTGTGGATCACTATGATGCAGTATCATGCCTGTAGATGCCCTCATTGTTTCGTTGTGACTGTGGACTTCTTAGGCTGACAGCCATATTAACATTTCAAAGACTGATCCAGTCTCAATCACCAGAAACCTGACGTGACTCAATGCACATACCTCCCAAAC
>Ga0131853_10017438_pt1 | contig 13073 bp, 12 predicted proteins | sample TergutLab28metaG_FD_92764 | JGI IMG/M metagenome (GOLD analysis project Ga0131853, IMG submission 92764) | Labiotermes labralis P1 segment gut microbial communities from Petit-Saut dam, French Guiana - Lab288 P1 (version 2) (version 2) | ecosystem: Host-associated > Arthropoda: Insects >...
TAGAAAGGATGAATAATGAAACATGTAGTGAATTTGCACTAGAAGGGTATTTGTGGGACATAATTAGACCTACCTACTATCCCCGGCCAAGACAGATCCTCTGCATCCTCTTTTTCGACGCCCGATGCCAAGCGGTTGAACTTGTCCAGAGTGTCAAGTAAGGGCACAAGCAACTGAACCCAGTTCACCTGATGCAGAAGCAATGGAACTTCCAGTTGTAGCAAGATCATGCATACCAACAACTCAGGCAACAGAACATCTGTGAAATTACAGCACAACATTATTTGAGGTTTTGAAAGTAGTGAATAATATAGAGTGCAGTGCTGTATGTTATGGCATCAGGTAGTCTGGTAGTGGTTACCAATATTTCAGTAGGAGCTTTGCCTCCATCTTCAGGGTAGATGGATGCAGCAAATCCATAACTCCCTCACTACATTGTGTCATAACATGAGAAACCACAATGTACAGCAGAATCTAAAATATTTGAAGCTGTCATGGAAAATAAATGCATTCAAATTTTCTCACACAATCAGCCATGTTACAATTAAGTTAAAAACCAACATTCTGGAGACAGCACAGGTCCCTGCAACATGGCATCTTTAACCCAACCACAATAAAGGTTGACTGCATGGAATGATACCTCCAGTGCAGTACAGTTTGATAAGCTGTCTACACATATGTTTGTACCCATTCTGACAATCATCAATCCTTCAACTTACTGAAGATTTACAACACTCAGAAATATAATATATACTGACACTTTTGAACACAATTTCTATCTTTCCCAACTTTCACACTTATGATTCTTCTAGCCTATTTTGCTGTCCATCACATTCTATGTGAGATACAGCAAGTCAGACAGAACATAAATTCTCCCCTGTAACCTCACTGTGTTATCACTCTAATTTAACAGATACAATTATTACTGTAACACTACCATGAGAAATTGACATAACATTTGAGTTTGAAGCAAGAAAATTTTGAATTAGCTGTCATGAGTCCTCTGTTACTTCCTCTCTCATAATATCAATACATATGGTTTAACACGTCTACTTGTTTTGCAAGCAAAAACAGACAGAGAATAAGAAAACAAATTATTAATACAAACAGTATAATTATATAAAATGTCCACATTGTGTAAAAAAATTTCAACACATAAGGAAATGCATCAATAGCCCTAAAATTATTGGGTGGGTGCCTTCTGATCTAATAATCTAAAAAAAAAGCATGTGCCTTATGGAAAAGGTATATTGGACACAAAATGTATGTTTTATCTTCCCCTACATTTGCTCAAAACAATTTTCCCAAACAGAAACCAGGCAAGACACACTCAAAATTTGCATAGACACTTGTGGACCATCACATACAGTGTCCATTATTTCTGTACGATTTAAACCAAAAGAGGACTTATACAAAAATTTTAGTTAAACTCCCTAATGTAAAAAGTCATAAAAATCCATTCTGCACCTCTCAAACTGATAGATGTGGACATACAGATGGACAGACATGGTCCCTAACAGATGAATCTTTGAAATGTTTCATCGTAAACAAGATTGACACCCACAAAAATAGTTTCCCCAAAATACATACCTATTACGTCCCCTTTAAGAATTGAAACAACGAGAGAGAAATGTTTGCTGCTCGTTGCTGCCAAACTCGAAGCTATTGGTAGAGTCTCAGTGATATGATTGCACAGCTGTGAAATGTATTTTGTCAGCAAAGATTCTGCTCCCAGTACATCTTGATCTAAAAGGAAAAACATACATCCATCATCAAGTAATATTATCATGCATGACATTTCAAGTTCTCACCACAACGAGAACCAGACTATGACCTGCGAGACATTATGCCATTTAGCTGTAGTTTATTTAATGAAGCTGTCAGTAACTGTGACTATACATCATATGACAGTGGGACGAGTGATAAATAAATTAATTGGAAAGGACATGAACATGATGCAACTGAAGGTATTATACTAGCAGGTATCTAGGACTGAGAGACACTGTGAAAAATTTGCCACTGTAGTAACAGTAACATAAACACTGATACTGCTCTACAAATTTTTCCAAAAATTAATTTATGTATCATAATCAAATATTCAACATAAAATAACCTTAAACAATGTAAAAGCTAGAACTTCCAAGGCAATATTCTTGCATACTATTCAGATAACCGAAATATATATAACCACAAAAACAATATCAAAAACATAAATCCTTGAGAATTATTATCCTATACATAAAAATGAGATCTCATTTCTTTTTACGAACATAAGTTCGCAACTAACTTCCCAAGTATTTTGTATATTTTTTGTATTACCTGAAGATGCCCAAGTTCGACACAACATGTTGCAGTGAATAATAAGCAGTGACAATTAATTTTGGATGTGGTTTGATGGGTTATTTTACCACAGTTTACGTGGTTATTTCTCCTACATATTATTGTGTGCAGGAAAACACATACGACAGTGTACCTAAACAACCTGTCTTTGCCATCTGTTGATTAGTAAAAATACTGAAAGACTGAGCACATATTTGCCAAAAATAAATTTGAGATAAACAGCACAACAGAACTAATTTTAAAATTTGACATTTTTGTATCATGTTGCAGTTTTTATTATGTTAAGTGTTCTTCTACACAATCAACACTGTACAATATTTCTTATATCCAGTAGAACATGCTAAGGAGGAGCTTAATGATCTGTACTCTTCACCAAATATTCCGCTGAGCAAATCAAGAAGAATAAGATAGATGGGGCATGTAGCATGTATGGGAGAGAAGGGAGGTGAATACAGAGTTTTGGTGGGTAAACCTGAAGGAAAGAAACCACTTGGAAGACCCAGACACAGATGGGAGGATAAAATTAAAATGTATCTTCAATAAATGGGATGAGAGGGCATGGACTGGATTGATCTGGCTCAGGATAAGAACAGGTAGTGGGCTCTTGTGAATGCAGTAATGAACCTTCAGGTTCCGTAACATGCGGGGACTTGCTTCACTAGCTCAGAACCTGATAGCCTCGCAAAAAGGATTCTGCTCCATGGAATTAGTTATTTAGCACAATGCACACCAAATTATGTTTGAACTTCAAGTCAAACAGCTGCATGTTTCAGCCAATCACTCATCACCAGGCTAGACATGCAATAGAATATCACCAAGTGATTAGAATGTCACAAACTGAACACCTTATTTAGGTTGCAAATGTACAGTATTTTATGTTACATATCATGATATAAAAGTCAGAAAAGTTTTAATTATGATTCCATTTTTTCACTGATAAAAAATGGAAATAACAGAATAAGGTGAAAGATTCCGACTGGACGACAAAGTACAGTGTACCTATTTGCCCACAAAATATGAATTTCTACTACATTTTCACAAAACAGAGGTGATAATTTATTCTATAGTTCTAAGACTGTTATGCCTTATGTCACTTTACAGAACATTAAATTACACCAAACAATTATATTACCAATGGTTGTAAAACAAGATATCTTACTTTAAGGTGATTCATTCCTGTTGCGTTATTAAATACAATTTAATATTTGCGATCAGTATTCTTGAATATAAATGTTGTGTTAATGAATCATGAAAATAAATGTGTATGATTTCTTACACCGAGGAAAGAACACTGGAAAGCCTTTGAACACACAGCAGTAACCAAAATATCTAAATATCAGAGCGTATATTATGGAAATGGATAATACTTGAGAGAGAACACAATAATTTGATACTGCATTACTATTGTTACAATAAGAATGAACTGGTGAAATAGAAAATGCATAAAATATTTTAACAGACAAATGACTACTGCAGGAATGAAGTAAACTGATCTGAGGTTTCTTACAATAAGATCTGAGAACGGGCTTTTGTTACTCTGAGAACAGACCTTTGTGTGACAGGGTGACTGATGTTCATGAAGGTTTGCTGCCTAATAATGCTGCTGAAGTTTACTTAAGCAGTTTGAATCCTCAACCCTGATTATCCCAATTTATAAAAACAACCATCTTCTATGATGTAACCTAGTAGATGTGTAATGATGTTTCAGAACGGCTTGCTACATGGATCAACAGCGTCGATGATGAACAGAGCCAAACCCTCTCATTTGTCAGTATAATTGTACCAGACTACACAACATTGCATCCCTCTGATATGTCAGTTCACATGTACCAGAATACACAATGTCACATCCCTCTGATGTCAGTACACATGTACCAGAATACATAATGTCACATTCCTCTGATATGTCAGTACACTTGCATCAGACTACACTAGGTCACATTCCTCTGATAAATCAATACACTTGTACCAGACTATATCCTGTCACATCCCTCTGAAATGTCAGTACACTTGTACCAAAATATATGACGTCACATCCTTATAGACACATCTTCAAAGTTCTACCACGAGGAACTCAAATATAATCTAATTTATAGTTTTTTTAAAGCACTTGAGAACTTACCTTGTTGTGAGTTCCAGGATTTCATTTTGTGACTGTGAGAATAAATCTGGGCTATCAAAAGCCTCTGAAATCGCAATAAAAGATTCAAGCTTGGAGATCTTTCATGCTTCTCTCTCCCTTCATGACGGACAGTTCCACAATTCTGGACTGCTTGTAACCTTGCTTGAGTTAATGCAGAGCCACTCCTGGAAAAAAAATTTCATACAATAAATGAGTACAGATATACCTCCACTCCCCCATACACCATCATAGCATGTACTGTATCTTACTTTAAAATCCACTTAAGCACAAACTGAAATTTTTTTCATAACACTGTATTAACAATTAATATATGAAGAATGCACAACCAAAACCAACTTGTGGGCCTGCTGTGGCAGCTCTAAGTGGCACAACTGTGAGTGTCATTCACTAAACACACTGGCAGACACTAATGTAGAAAAGTACAGTTGACTGGGTGAGTAGCTTGTATGGATTACATCACAGTGCTGCTCAAACATGGTTTACCGAGTAGTAGATCCATCCAATCAGGACAAGAAGGACATGGAGGGAATCCTGCTTCTAGACTTAAAATCACATACTGACACAATCAACAGAAAGGGTTACTGTCAAATGCTTCAAAGCTGTGTATGAAGATCAAGAACTAACACCAGGCTAAACTCACTGATGGCACTATACTGCTGCATGACAACACCTGCTCCCATGTGGTTCGCACAGTGCAGGAACAACTGAATGCCATGCAACAGGCTGTGCTCAACATCTTGCATACACCCCAGACATATCACCATTCAAATTTCACATGTGGGGATCGTTAAAAGGAGCCATTAGTCTTAAATCTTAAAGCATCTGTAAATGCATGCTGGGCAGTGATGTGCAACAGGATGTGGTTCAGTGGTTCATGCAGTAGCCCTAGGAATTTTTGCAGACAGGACATACCAAGTTACACATCAAGGTGTGCGTGTATGTGTGGTGACTTTTTTTCTAATTGTTTTCAACACCTTCAACTTATACAACCTTCAGTCCACGTGTTTCTCTGTTGTGATGGGAACGTGCACATGGCTTAAAGTCAGACACATTCAACACAAATACTAACATTCCTAACTTAAAATCAAGCAACCAGTGCAGCAAAAAAAAAGGAAATTTAACTTCTAAATGACCAGTGTTCATATATGCAAACACACGTAAAAACACACCACTACAAAAAGGGTTTACATATTGAGGCAACAAGAAAATTTACTGCATTTTTATGACATGTTGCATTATCTGCATTTTATTTTCCACAAAAGCCATTAATTTCATAATTTTATCTTTTTTTGTTCAAATAACACTCATGTTTTCATAAAGCATGCATTAAAATTTAAATACTGCCCTGCCCATGTAAAGGTTAAGTGCTGTAGCCCTGAATACCTGAAGATACAAATGACTTCACTTTAAACTAACCTGAGAAGCAATTTGACTAGATGAAGAAGAGGAACATTGGAGTTGTTTTTCTCATGAAGAGATGCATCTTTGGCTCGTTTTGACTCTGTTTCCAGCAAGGCTTGATCTGACATATGGGCTTTCCTTTCGTCGTTTTCGGAATGTTCTCCCAGTTCCACTGTGCAATGAGGAGGCATTACATCAATATGCTTGGGAGACTACTGACATTAACCTTACTCATTACAAACTGACTACAGCAGTATGCATTATAACATAAATAACAATCATTTCACCTTTAAATGCAGCTTTCAAAGCTGTCTCCAAGCCCCCATCTGCCATCAGACTAGAAACCAGAAGATCAGTCATGAAGCGATGACCAGCACTCACTGCAGAGGGATCTGACCCTACAAAAACACATCACAGAAATGTTTTATACACAAATCATACTCCTCTCTTTTCAGATAAATACCATGTAGTTTTGTACAGCATCACATCTGAGAAGACATGCATCATCAGGGTCACTGCCATGAGAATATAAAGCCTAACAGCATTTTACACAACATTCACTTCCTAAAGATCCAGCATTTTTTTACATGGATTGGTTCGTAAGTTATTCAATAAACACAGTAGTCATTCAGCCTCAACTGTGATAAATGAATAAATATTAACCCATTAAATTTTATGTTACTGTTGACTGTGCATCCTGGTATGATCCTTGTAAATAACCAACTTGACGCACAAATTTTTCATGTATGTTTATTTCTATTCTCTACATGTTTCGGGAAGTTATGTGTCCATCATCTGGAGAACTATTGTATCATTGCAACACCTGGTTTATGTCACTCTGTGTAGGTGACCATCTGGTACGCATACCAGACAGTCATCTACACAGAGTGACATAAATCAGGTGTCACATTGATACAATAATTCTCCTGATGATGGGCACATGGCTGCCTGAAACATGTAGAGAATAGAAATAAACATACATGAAAAGTTGTGCGCCAAGTTGGTTATTTACAAGGATAACCGTTAAAAGTCCAAGATACAAATATTTGTGTCTGATGCTGTGTACATGTTCATGATCACAACAGTATAATTTTACATTCGGTGTTTAAAATTTTCCATTTGTTTTCTATACAATGCATCACACTGTTGTCAGTGCTGATAGTTTCCAATATCTTTTAGCTAAATCAGTGTTACAAAGGCCATCTCTGTTCTTGTCATCAGGGAAGTGACTGGTGACGGTTTACTTGCCATTCAACCAACCAACATGGCTGCTAGCCCAAAAATAATTCACTGAATTTGCTCACCATGAAAGCTTTAAATTATGTATCTTTTAGCTACATTTTGCACCAAATTTTTTGAAAATATTACACTAATAAGCGCCAGCATTCGAAAAAGTACAACACAGTGAGTACATTAATTACTGAAACATTGATGTGTCGAGGGATAGCCAATGTTTCAGGAATACCACACACTACAAGATTATTAGTGCTGGTATTCATAACCATTTTTTTGTGATTCTTCAATCACTTTTAAGCAAAACTACAACAAAATATTGATAAACCCCAACACTGGGAACATATGGTTTTTTGTTAAGTGCCGCAAACACCCAACGTGAAAGTGGTGATTAGCTGAAGATCAAATAAATATTTAAGGGATTAATGCTGAGCTGAAAACATCTTACAAGAAGTTATCGAGGCCCCTTTCTGTTCACAGCTACAATAAACACATTTGTTTAGGACTAGGGGGAAAAAAAACATGAAAAATCAGTTTTGAGAGCGTGTGACCAACAGTGAGGCCAGGAACAATCTAAATTCAGATCCAAGGAAACAACTCTGTCAGTTCAGATGATCATTCTTGTGTACATTACCTGTACTGGGCAGAAGTGCTGATAGGGTTTTAGCACGTTCATCAGCTGTAGGGAGCAGTATACTCCACCCAGCTTGTAGTGTGGCTTGTGCTGCTGATTGGATTGTGTTCAGTACACCAATATTACTCGCTAACTCTACCACATGCTGTTTCAGGCTGGATAATAAATTTGCGTTTGGCCCCAAACCAACAGAATTCACGTCCACACCATGGCTTATCATTGCATGCAGCTGAAACAAGCAACAAAAACCTAGACTTGAACACAAAGCAATACCACAAAACAAAGTGTCTGAAAGCTTCCTAAGCATTAACTCACTGTTGACTGTCAGCCCCAAAAGAATGCTTGGCTGCTTTGTCCAATCAACCATACCTTGATTCTGATGTCTGTGCTAAAAATGTGCTAGTTTCTCTCCTTATCATCAGATTGCAGCATTATGCTGTTATTCTATGGTCCTCTTTGTCCAAAGAACATAGTAAGTGTTGTTGTGAGCCACTCATCATCAGATAAATAACGACAAAGAAGCACTAAAACACTGATGTGCTCCTGGAATAGCTTGCTGGTCCTTATATACCTGCAACTTGAGGAGATTCAAACATGCCACAGCCATGCATTCCTTATCCTGTGGTGGTGGCCAGTCCAAGTTCCCACTGACACCTTCACAGACAAGGCTGAGGAGCTGATCAAGCATTCGGAATGTTTCTTCACACACATCCACCACAAATGCAAAACGCAAGTTGATACTCCACTTACTACTACTGCTCCAAGCAAAACTCTGAAACCAAGAGACATTATTACAACAGTGAACAAAGCATGACTGGGCATAAAACAGAAGAGCTTAAATTACATTATTAATAACAAAGTAAATTTGTGTATAAAAAAAGGTAAAGTGATCCCATTACAGGCCCGGTGTGGCCCAGAGGGTGGGTACAGGTATAGCTCTACTGTTCCATGACCACGGCACTAGAACGGGGTGAGTGGTCAGCAGCACGCCCCGGCCGCACTTTACCCCCGGGAAAGACATGGTACCCATTTTATAGGAGGCTGGGTGGGCCCCAGGGCCAGTCTGGACGGGCGGAAAATCTCGTCTCCACCGGGATTGTATCCCAGACCATCCAACCTGTAGTCAGTCGCTATACTGAGCTACCTGGCCCACAAAATTTTTGTAAAACCCAATATAAAACAATCACAAAACACTGTTTCTTTTTTCACATTAATGCTTTGCCAATTACATACAAGGTAAAATTCACCCTAGAACAGGGCACAAAGGCCTAGACGGGGAGTAGAGGTAAAGCAATACTCTTACTCATCCGCACGAGAAAACTCCGTTTCCACTGGACAGATTTTCAAAAAAATTGATATTTGAGTATTTTTGGAAAATATGTCAAAAAAAATTCAAGTTTCATTAAAATCTGACGGGAATAGCGGGTACTTTACTTGAAGACCAATATACATTTTTGACCATATCTTGCTCGGGCCTTCTTAGAATGGGAAATGTTTCAGACAAAAGTTGTAGAGAAAATCAAAACACACATTTCATGTTTTGGTAACATTTTTTTCGAAAATTGTGCCGTTTATGAGATAATGTGGAAAAATATTGTACAGCTGGGCAGACCACAGATGACAATATGGGACACCCACATTGCATACTGGATACCTATGGCTACAAATACACACCAACAATATGTAATACTTATTGCTTTTCCACTGCGACAATGGTTGCACATACAAGTCTCAATGTTATGTTAAAAGTACCATGCCTGTCTTGTACATATTGAGGCAACAAGGAAATTTACTGCATTTTTATGACATGCTGCATAATCTCTGTTTTATATTCAACAAAATGTCAATTATTTCATAATTTAGCCTTTTTTGTTCAAATAACACTCATATTCTACATAAACAAAGCACTAAAATTTAAATACCACACTGATCATTTCAAGGTTAAATAAACTAAAAATAAAGAAAACAAATAAGCTACAGCATTATTATGTCATTTGTCATGAGGTATTAAGGAGAACTGCAGCAACCTCAACAGTAACAGTCAGTCTTGTGTCTGAGGTTTGGTTCAGGGCCCTCACAAATATGAAGCTTGAATTTTAGCCAGTACACCTCAATGTCTGATACTACCTGAGTTGGTCCACAGGCAATTCCAATGATGACTTTCCCCTGAAGAGAAGTAATCAGTGTAGGCTCAAGCACACTGCTGCCTGTGGTCTCTCCAACCTGAGCATAATCATTCCTTCCCCAGCCATACACCTCCCCCTCCTCAGTCAATGCCAGTACATGTACCGAGCCCACTGCCAGTGACACAACTCTCTTCCCTGCAACACAATGCAGAATCAGTGTCCACAGAATGAACAACAATACTAAGTATGCAACTATCTTCAGAAGACAGCACAGTGAAATACACTACACAATCTTGCATGTTGTTACCATGCATCTGACACTGAATATACTGAAAATTTATTACATTATCCTACATCAGCAGTCTACAAATTTTGAAAAAACTTAGAAGCCACCTCAGAATTCTGCTTGCCAGAAGGCTGACATGAACCAAGCTCCATAATGAAGACCTACAAATATTAGGTGCCACCATAGGGAATTCAGTTGCCCTGGTAACCTGATGCCTGAGATACACTCCTGCCCTACATTAAGCTGTCTCTGCACTTAGTGTAGCATCATACCATGCAGTTGTATGGTGACACAGATGTACAGCTCCACACGCTCTTGACTGTGGCATCAAATAAAGGAAAATGATTAGCTTCACACAACAGCCACAGCACCCCAAGGAAAGAATCCAATTTCCAATTGGACAGGTTTGATAGGCCCTATTACTGTGTGGACACTGAGCAGATGTCCAAGCTGCAGCCTCAGACTATACCGAACGAGCTACCCCAGCATCAAATTTGATTATCCTAAATGATGATGATGATGATGATGATGATAATAATAATAATTTATTCTGGCTTGTTTCATCATGTACCTACTACCATATACACCAGCATATTTAAACACAGTATTGAAAATAATAATAATTCACTTTTTACCACAACACAGCAAACTTATTAGGTAACCAGAACACTTTCTATTGGTCAACAGGCCACACAAAAACAAGAACTAATAGCTAAAACAAATCTGTTTTTATCCATGTAATTTTACTTACTGTACAATCAGACATTCCAGTACACAAAGGTATCACCAAAAGATCCAAGACTGAGCTGATAATGAAATCCATGCTTACCTCTGTTAGTGGTTACATTTCCTTCACATTTGTCCTATACAGCAGCACATCGCACTTAATGCACACTCCAGTCAACACCTGTTGGGAAGCACTGCAGAGCTTACGGCTGCCAAATTGACTAGATGGACTCAGAAGACAGCACTGCTATGAAACCTAGTGGCAGAAAGCTGTACTAACTGCCATTCTCAGTCCTACTTGCAAGTTTAGGAACTTCTGCATGTGCCTGTCTGTCAATGCCTGACTTTGACTTTTGGTCACTTCACACTCTGGGAAAGCCAATCTTGTGCTGTGCGAAGTCTTACCTTGCAAGACCTCAATAAGTTTTGGGAATCTAACATGTTCTTCAGACGCATGCCCTAATCTATGTGTGTCTCCTTTGCCCCACGAATAGACACAGCCACTCTTTGTGAGTGCCAGGCTAAACTGTGCACCACAGTAAACTTTCGCCACATCAACGTCCTGGAGTTTATCAATCAACTTTGGTGTCTTGGAACCATCACTGCCTCCTCTACCTGCACACCAAACAAAATGGTTATGAATGTAGGGAAAGAACATCTTAAATTTAAAATCCTAACCTCCAACAATAGTGCCAACAAAGGGTACAGTCTTCCGGGATATGATGCTATTTCAGTAGATACGTAGTGTTTTGAAGGAATCTGCTGCCGTCACTTTCAGGTGAAATTTTTTGTCCTGAAGATGGTGGCAGCAGGGCCCTCTGAAATGATGGTACCTACTAATATACTAAATTGTGCAACATCCCTTAAGACCATAATCTTAAAAGCCACTTCCATGAAAACCCAAACTCTCAAACATGACATGCTAAATAAGTGTTAAAAATTAAATGCTTCTATATGTAAAGTCCAAACATTTCTGAGAGTGAGTATCTAGAAAGCACAACTGCAACATCCGCAAATCACAATATATTTTCTTAATTTTCCTTCTGTACTTCCCGAAAATATCACCCACTACTTCTGCTTCTCTATGAAATGGCCCATATTTCCACTATAAACACCAGTGTCAGTTTTAAAACATACTTTACAAGATACTGCTCTGACATGTGTTCAGATGTCTCCGTTCTGTACTACAAGGCACACAACTATGTGAATGCCAACTTTTGAACACAACTGCCTTTCAAAGCAGCAATCTCTATTTCTGCATAATGGCTCATATGCAGTAGCATACAGATTTTTGACAGTGGCTGCACATGAGAAATATCAGCAGCATTTACAAGAACTTTTTCCATTGTCATAAAAGTACTCAACACGTTACACTATGTTTTGGAAGTAAACTGCTTCCTTCTTCAGATAAAACCATGAATCCTAAAACACAATTAACCAAAAAAGAAAAAAAAAAAAAATATATATATATATATATATATATACACACAGAGTGTCCCAGGAGGAATGTGCAGGATTTCGGGAGAGTGTTCCTTATGTTAAAGTATACCGATATAGCCCAAAACACCTATATCCAAAGTTGAACGGTTACAGAGATAATGGCCAGAGAAAAGTGGGGGCTTCTTGCAGTTCCAAATACTGCAACCTGCACAGCTGATGTGTCACACAACAGGGCTAATGTCCTTGAGACTGGAATGCAGCGTTAATAGCGCCTGCGTGACAGTCAGTTGCTTTATGGAGTTGCAAGAATGCCTTTTGTGTTTTCCCAGGTGGAATATTGTGAAATGCATTTTGTGTATGGATTTTGCAACGGCAATGCACATGCTGCTGTTGAAGAATACCAAAGGCGTTTTCCCAGCCGAAGGATTCCATCTAGAGTGTTTTTACTCATATTAACCAGACACTGCGTGATACTGGCTGTCTTCCCAGTGTTGCTGTGCGGTCTGAAAGGAAGGTGGTACGAACGATTAACACATGAGAGAACATTCTTGAGATGGTTCAGAGAAGTCCACGTCTGTCCACTCGTAGAATGGCCTCTCGCATCGGTGTATCACGTATGCCGGTGTGGCGAACTTTACATGAAGAAGATTTATATCCTTACCATGATCAAAGGGTACAACATCTGGAACCAGGCGACCATGCTCAACGTATGGATTTGTGCCGCTGGATAACAGCACATCCCGA
>Ga0131853_10017439_pt1 | contig 13072 bp, 2 predicted proteins | sample TergutLab28metaG_FD_92764 | JGI IMG/M metagenome (GOLD analysis project Ga0131853, IMG submission 92764) | Labiotermes labralis P1 segment gut microbial communities from Petit-Saut dam, French Guiana - Lab288 P1 (version 2) (version 2) | ecosystem: Host-associated > Arthropoda: Insects >...
ATATATATATATATAAAACTTTCACAGATTTATTTCATTTGAATATGATGCTCCTGATTTGTGTACAGCCAGTTTGAGGTAATGGACATTCGGCTTTTCTATACTGCATGATATGCCCACACTTTTTCTGTAATCAGTCAATTAATCGAAAAATGGTGCTACACCTATTGCAGCTTGGAGTTTTGAAAAGCTACTGCCTTCAAGAAATGTAGGCCCTACACTGTGTGAAGTGACAGGAAGCCGGACTCAAATGTGTAGCTTTCGTTAAGCAGACATCATTAACCGACTGTGGGGTCAACTGTGATTTTCCATTTATTACCCTCTTTGGTGAGCCTAGCTCCTCGAGGCTACAATTCACTGCACACTGCCCTGAACTGTTATTAGTGTTCAATGTCAATAATATAACCCTCAGCATAAAAACAGTGTCCCTTATTTCTCTTTAGAGTGGTTGCAATTAAGAAATACACAGCACCTATAAAGATAAGCGGTGTATCCTTGTGAGGATATGAAAGCAAGCCATCTTATGGACGCAAAAGACCGGCAAGGTAATGCGAGTTACACGTAGACAAACAGTTACTGCGCTTCGCGTATTTTTTTCTTAGTATTGTCTCGGACGGTCAAAAACACGTAGAAATTTATGTAATCTGAAAGTTCAGAACCGTGTACACTAAAGGCCCAAGGCAACATTTCTCTATATCCACAAGCCATCTTCATCGGCCAACTTTGGACGCACCATGGCCTGGTGAAAGGGACCCACCATATGTAGCTTGCGAGTACAGAAATGAATTTCTTAATAATCTGAAAACTCACTTTTCTCTACAAATTTGAAACATTCCTCATTCTACGAAGAACCGAGCGAGACATTATCATAAATGTACATGGGTCTTCAAGTAAAGTAACCGTTATTCCAGTTAGATTTCAGTGAAACTTCGATTTTATCGACAAACTTTCCAAGAATATTCAAATATCAAATTTCACAAAAATCCGTACAGTGGCAGCTGGGTTGTTCCACGCGGACGGACAGACGGACAGGTAGAGGGTCGGACAGGCCTGACTAAGCCAATAGACACTTTTCGCAATTTTGCGAATGTGCATAAAATGAATAACACCCGAAACTACTAACTCTAGGGGAGACATACTGACGAAGCAGCAACACAAACAGATAGCGTAGTGTCTGTCAATAATAGCCTACGGCTTACACAATATCTTTCAGAGAAACGACATAAAATTTCAATAGGGCCTAACGATAACAGAAACGAATACAACTGCAGCGCATTGTGGCTGCTCTATGGAAGTTTATATTAACTACAAACCATATGATGGCTGCTTGACATTGATTTTGAACGGTGGATAATTTGAAGTTAATACGTTGTCAGTATGAGAAAATGGTGGTGCAAAATTATTTCTCCAGGCAATTAATTTTGTTTAATATTTCCCTTCCGTCTTTTTTTTTATTCCTGTCAATTTGTGTAATATGAGAATCATTCAGTCAATCTTTGTTTTGCAATGTATTGTGTTTACTACAGTAGATGTTTGCATTCCTTTTTTTAAACTGTAAATAGAAATATAGGTACACACTGTTCCCACGAACGAATATAAATTATCCTATGGTTGTGTATGTTTCAGCAACTGCACGGTAGGTAATAAGGAGAAAGATTATGAGAAAAACGACTAACCAGTGCACATACAGACACGAAAATTTATTGTATTTTAACAATTAAATGCTAAGTTTTAAATAAGAGTTTAAAGTAAAATTTTTATTTAAAACTTAGCATTTTATTTATCTCAGTAATTAACCAACTTGATGCAAAAAAAATTTGTTTTACAATAAGTTTATTTCATGCCTGTACATGTTTCGAGCTCATGTGCTCGAAACATGTAGAGGCATGAAATAAATTTTGTGCATCAAGTTGGTTAAATACTGAGATAAATATACTGAGATGTACGGTTAGCAAAACGTCAAAAAATAGCATTTTATGTTTGCAAATTAAATTATTTTACGTTCTATGTAATATATCCTTCAAAGAACACCTCCCTGAAGATGGGCGCAATATATGGCCGAAACATGTAAAGGAAGGAGGCAACGCTGTTTGTAATACAATAAATTTACATATCTGTAAATGTACTTGTTGGTCGCAGTCATCATGATCATCAGTGAATGGTCATGGATCATTTAAACGAGGAAAAGATTTCTTTCATTGTTTCCGTGTACATTACAGACACTTAAAAACGTGTTTGTTTTTGTAGAATTTTACGCACCTTAGCAAATCCAGTGTATCAGTATTAAAGTACTTTGCAAGGACACTAATGTGTTTTACGATAGAATTACAAAACCTGGTCTCTTATTTCCAAACAAGAACCTAAATTTCACTTATATGAAGGCTAAGAACTCAAGAAAACAGCATACACGCCTAAGAGTGACAAATTTTTGTAAACCGAGGGCAATGGTAAATAATAAACTTCGGGGTGTGTGGAGGTCGTCAAATAATGACATGGAAATGAAATTATGGAAGTCCTGATGTGTTTGGCATTTGAGTAGGATGAAGGGACCATAAAGTTTTCCAAAATTATGATTGAAAACTAATGGAATATCGAGTTGCGATTTGGGTACTACAAGACCCCAATACTCAGCTGAACACAACTGAAGCCTTTGTCCAGTACACTACGGAATTTTTTTCCTCACACACTAATGGGAACACAAAGTAACATTCCCATATTTAATAATACGTTTTTAGAGTTGTTTAGAAATGTTTATGGCCTATGACTGCAAGCGTCCCACAAAGCCTACTTCTCTTTCTCGTTCATTCTGTCCCTTGACCGGAATGACAACGGATATTTGCCACGCCTTAATAAAACATGTAATATTTTCGCAGAAATGTTTGATATGCTGTAATGTTCCTCTGTCCTGGACCTCCCAGGCCATTTTCCTTTGCGCATGTGCACTCCACGTAAAAAAAGAAATCCTGCTGATCCTCTACCATTACACATTCAATTGACTACAATTTGTAATACGGCTGCACATAAATTGCTACCTGTGTATGTTTGTCTTTAGTTACATTTCATTTGTTTGGCTGAATTTTTTACAGTGATCATAAAAAGTGTATTTATACAGATTATGTATTTTTCCCCTGCGTCGTAGAAAAACGGGTATAAATATATAAACAAATAAATATCGTATTCCTCAGTATACAATTTCAAAGCAGTCTACAATCCTCAAAGGGTCGAGAGTGCTCGCATCCTAGTCAAGCGTTTCTACTCAGTATTCAGTTTTTTTTTTTTTTTTACAGAGTTTCATTAAAGCATCGCTGTTAGAGTTGTGATAGAAGTTATTAGTGACTCGCCATGGAACGCAAACGTTTATATCCAGAAAAACATGAAAAATGAAATAACTAAAAAGCGGAAACATACAGAGATACAAATATAATAACCAGTACAAGGATAAAAATTGTTGCAAAGGAGAAAAGGCATTACATTCGCAAAATAAAATTTTCCACTTTCATGAGTTTTAACAGAACGTGCCCGCTATGCGAGATGGAGAAGTTGAACAGGGTGCTTGAAAAGTTGCATATATTTCTGCACCTTATGATTCAGACTTGGGCATTCTTATTTCTGCCGTCGTTATTTGTATACAGCTTGTGTAAAGTTCGAAAACACTGGGTTCACTTCTCTTCAACCAAAAGTTAATGGAACCTCCAAACCTTACATTAGATTACAGGAGAAGGTAAAAAAAAGTATTATTGCATGTACCGCATGCAATGACGTACGGCCTTCGGGTTTATGTAACTACGATTACATTCCGGTGAATTCTTCTGCTCAGACATATACACTTATTTGGAAAGCCGAGACGGATTTTTCTCTAAAAACAGACAATGTTTACCGCGAGTAATGGGTAAATTATTACTTGACTTTCTGAATCATAAAGTTCTTCATAGTCATATCCAAAAATTCAGTTCTTTCCTCGTAGAAAACAAAGATTCTCCATTTAGGAGCGGGAGAGTTATCGAGTAGTGTCGCTTAAGAGAAATAAGCAATATTTATTTTAAGAAGCATACGAAACCAATTACCTCCTTTACAAATACAGAAGAGTAGGAAAACAGTGTGCCTCACAGGGTTGGCTTTAAGGAAAAGACTTTCTGTAAGAAATGTTTGTTTACGGAGTTCGTTCCGTTCTGAGGGCAACAGCGACTTTTCTCTAATCATCACCAACGTCTGACACTTTCAATGGAGATCTGAGATCTGGTGTAATATGCAAGGAAATAAATATATTTTAAAATATCATGTAAGTAGATTCGCTTTATTTAATTATTACTAACCTAGTTATCACCTTTATGCAGGGCATTTACAATTATATATCCGAAACAAACCATACTTCTACGGTATATTGTGTTGCAGCTGTTCTGTCTTTACAATCTGTGCTACATGTAGTGTTATTTCGCCCGTGAAATATTTTTTGTATTTTCCCATTAGCACTTTCCGTAGTATGTGTGCAGTGCCCAATACGGCTATTTTGTAGTTATTATTATTATTGTTGTTGTTGTCGTCGTCGTCGTCGTCGTCTCTTGTCACAGGCCTTTTCTCCCTGGTAATTCTCTTGAACCAGCGGTGATCCCCACCGCTCAGGCTTCAAGCTTCACACTGCAGTATTTTCCGTATTATGTGTGAAGTTCCAAGTACAGCTGTCTTTTGTAGTGAATCTATCGAACGTTTTCCTGGTACGGCGTCCAAATTTTTCCTTAAACCTTTTGCTACCATTCTGGTGGCTCAAGTTACTTCTGACATAATCTTACATTTCAGGTTGCACCTACAGTGTGTCTCTATACACAAACTCCTGTATTTTAGATTTCCTCTATTATTATTATTATTATTATTATTATTGTTATTACACATCTAACCCAATGGTATCAATCTTCCAATGAAATTCAACGAGTTATAATTAATCTCCTACTCTCTATAAGTAAAAGACTTTTCACGCTATCCTAATTAACTTTCCACAATTAAAAATTTCTAAACCTTGTGAGTGCTGTGTGTTGTCAGGTAGGGGTCTCTGCGTCGGACTGATCACTCTTCCGGAGAAGTCCTACAGAGCGTAGTGTGCCTGAGTGTGATCGTGAAGCCTCGATAATGAGAAGGCCCTAGTCCACTAGGGGCCGTTGCGCCAATGAAGAAAAATGTACACCAAAAGTTAACAAAGTTATAAAGTAGAGTACGCAGATGGACACGACAAAGAGACAAAGAGTGTACACAGAGTTTCACTAGGGAAAACGTGAGATATAACTTGGAAACCTCAGATTACAAGAAAGTATTGTGTTCAGAGTGTAAAGTATATTCAGCTGTTTGAAGGAAATGTTTCAGAGAACAGGGAGATAAACCGATAATAGTTGAAACGTTATCAGTATAGTAAGAAGGAATCTGCTGCATGGAGACAGCAAGTTAGTGCGATAACGTTCGAGATGTTTGCGAATATATCACATTGTGGACAGTCACAGAATTCAAACATGCAACATATAACAAAAACTGTAATATGTATGTGATTGATCTGGCTCAAAATGGCGGGCTCTTGTGAATTTGGCAATGAAGCTTCTGGTTCCATAAATCGAGGTTAGCTTCTCGACAGGCAGAGGGACAATCGCCTCCCAAGTAGTTAGTGTTTCGTGCATTTAGCTGGCTAGTCACTACTATAAACTGTTCGGCCGGTACGCCAGGTCGTTTGCTGGCGAAAATGGAAAGGATAAAATGTGTTTAAATGCTCCGTAATCCCTGTGCATTCTATGCGTTTCGCTGATGGCATTAAAATATATGTAAAAAAAGTATTGTTGTTATTTGGCCTACAAAAACAGTCCGAATCATACTGCGACAGAGGTTTCATTCTCCTGTCGACCCAAATCTAATCCAACTCGTCAGACTGATGTTTGTATGTTCTTACTGTCTCATACTTTCAACATATTTAAATAAGCACGACTTGTTTGCATTGCACACTACAAAAATGCAGGAAAAATATTATTTTTAAAACTTGAACTTTGTGGGCCAGAAATGTTACACATACGGAAAACTTGTGTAAAACAACATTACATTATGATGTGTGGCACTGACTTATTTACTTTAAACTGAAATAAAATTGTTTTTAAAAGAGTGTTCTGCATTGGCTTTAAAAATATATTGTATGAATTGTGACAGAACGTGGCCAGGCCGTTAGGTTAGTATTCGTCAGTCAGTCGATTAAAAATCAAAATCTGCTGAGTACATTTTCTACCATTACGAAATTTATGGATGTCGATACAGTCACAGTTTGTGAAGAAAGAGGCGTGCAGTTACGGATTTGCTACGGACGGATCGTACAGGGGCGGCCACATGATACTTGGAAATATGAAGTCCTACTTTTTTAACCTTTCTGGCCCCATTAAGGAGAAAACACAAGACGAAGACAGTGGGCTTTCCAATTCTGGAAATTAGGATAATGAAACGCGGCAAAGGGAAAATAAACGTACGAACCGGTAGCTAAAACACTGCCAAACAAGGAAGTGTCTAATGCTACCTGCGATATTTGCACTTTGAAAGACAGCGGAATATTTGAAAGAATTAGGTTTTGATGTCATGTTCGGCTTCAGATAAGGAAATGCTTAGGTAAATCTGCAGTACTTGAATCTTCTTATCAAGAGGAAGGATGAACGTAACTCATATGCTGGAGTGGTACGAAAAAACTGACAACTAACACCACTTCCGATTAAGCTGCTGAATGTCTACGTCATAAGTTCCATCCACAGACAAATGCTGATCTTAATTTTATATAGTTGTTACAGAACGTCTGTTTGTAACTAAACACAGCTACAAGACAATAAGCTTGATGACGTCATCGTGGCTAAATAAACCTCACAAAACGAGGCAGTTCAGAATACAGCACAGGAATGCCACAGACGTTTTCAGGAATGACAGAATCTCTGGACATAATATATGGTATTGCAAATGGACTATTATAATTGGGACCTTAAAACACGGAAGTATAAATAAATCCCTCAACCTGAAAAGCTTTTAGTCACAACTAAGAAGTCACTGTAGTGTGAAACCAGCACGCATTGAAAATCTAAAGTTCATGACTGACACAAATGTTAAACACTGTACCCTACGTGTGTCGAAAAATGAGCTACCTTCTGGTGATGTTTATTTCGACACCACTGTTTAATTCATAAGCGTGAACATCTCATATGAAAGGGTTATGTAACAACGATGGATTCAGACAGGAAGCGTCCCCAATTTCCGATATTGCACTGTGCGTCGTGATTGGCGCATGGCGCTTCATTCTCACACAATGACAATAAAAATTGATTTTGCTCTGCACTCAGCCCCTCTGTTGCTTCTGTCGCCTACATCAAATTACAAAATCGTATTGAATTCAGCTCTCTGCTGATGGCCATATTCTGGGCCAGATATAAACCCACAGTATGCCCCATAAATTCACAGTGATCACAAATATTAGATATAAGCGCAAAATTATAGAGATGCCTACATTTCTTGATTTGCATTTACTGAATCCCTGAGCACATACCAACTCTTTAGCCTATACCCTCAATGTGACTCTAGGAGAGCAGCAACAACAATAAAACCAGTTATACAGTCTAAATATTTTATACTGCGAATATATTATATATCTTTGTCCTACAAGCACACAGAACAGCATAATCTAAAATGTGTTGTCACACCAGTTAAGATAAATGCAAATAAGATATTTGAATAAAGAGAGACCAACTTGATATCACTTGCTTTATTATTTCATTATTTACTGCTCAACATGTTTCGGGTGTTAATACATCCATACTCAGGAGCTTGCTACTTATTTGATGAGTTATTTCATGGGTTGTATTGTTCTGGTTCGATGTGTGTTGGTGTTACGTTGTGGTTTGGCTAGCGCTTCAGCCTGCATACGGACACCACACCACTCCAGCCGAACCACACCGTAACACCAACACACATCGAACCAGAACAATACAACCCATGAAATAACTCATCAAATAAGTCGCATGCTCCTGAGGATGGATGAATTAACTTCCGAAACATGTTGAGCAGTAAATAATGAAATAATAAAGCAAGTGACATCAAGCTGGTCTCTCTTTATTCAGCTATCAAGATGATGCACGGTTCAATAAAAATAAGATTCGCAAATAAGAAACTTGGTGTTATTCAGCTGTTGTTTAGAACGGATTTAAATCGCTGTTAAGGAGAAGTGAAATACTATCACGTTATAAGAAACGGTCAATGACAGGCACGCGCAAAAATTGTATTGAAACACACTGCTGTTTAATATAATCATTATATATATATATATGTATATATATATATATATATATATATATATATATACATACATACATACATACATATAGTTTAATGAATGAACCAGTGGATTTTGACTCGAACTATTTACATTCCATTGCCACCAGTAGCCTTCGTAAATGCAAGATTTTTTCCACTGAATCTATGAATTAATTAAAGGACTCTACATGAAGCACGCTCTGAAAAAAAGACTAGGTCCGTTATTTTAAGTCGAAATAGTCATCAGTTGTAAAAATGGAGACTCTTTTATCTAAATTAAATGTATAGGACCTAACAAAATTCATACATGCTGTACACAAACAGAAACCAAGTAGCTGTCATGCATCGCTATTAATGGTCACAGAATTTTGTAACATTTTGACTGGAATTAAGTAAATGATAATTGAAATAAGTATTTTAACCATAGAGACACGGATTTGTGTCTATTTTTGAGGGAAACATATGAGCAGTACTTATAGATAACATCACTGTAACTGGCACATTTCAAGTCTACCAACGAAGTCACGCTAGCAATAACGTTTTGCAGAAAATCCAAGTTATGCACGGACTTCGTTAACCAAACGCTAGCCAGAGGAAGTTATTCTTAAAATTTTCTCTCGTTCTTATAGCTTATACTGTAAAACATGGTATACAAATGTCGTCATATCCGCCTAAGACTGGCATGTATTTTACTGTAAACACGATGTAGGAATTGGTCAACAAAAAACTGAATTTAACTAGCGTCTAGACTAAACACAAACACAAGTTTCACTTAAACTTTAATCGCAACACACAGTAGGATGTAGAAATCTAAGGCGAAATAAGTTGGTCTACGATAGAAATTCAGTAACACGTAATTTAACACTGTTCAGTCAATAGTCACCTATGCTGATGCACCTTAAAACTTACAGAAATCTAACATTAAAATATTCTCCTATCTGCTCATCTCTGCATTCCAGCAACTCTTGCGATTTGCGCAAGAAAAACAGTTTGACTACATAGATGTAAGCAGTAGGCCTTAATGGAGAGATCGATTATTTTATCGCGCACGAACAAAATTTTTAAATAAATTTTACATAATTTCATGCTTAAATTTTTTAATTACTCGGAACAACATGTCTAGAAAGCAGAGACGATATCCTTACCGAAAGAATGTTACAAGTGACAAAACCCCTTTTCTGAAATTATCCGAACTTTCTAAGGTATAAACGAACATAATATGATCCATATCTTCGCATTAAAGGGATAATTCAATTCACGTAATAAGACAAACAAATGCGCTTATGTAAAAGCTATTCGTCACCATCATGTTTCAGTCACCGTCGCCACCAACGTCAAGGTGACGTACAAGAATATTAGTGATCCAAACAGTCTGTCAGTCTGTACCAGTAAACTACTCGACGTTACGAAGAATGTCTCAGATTCTTACGCAGTTTGACAGACTGTTTGGATCCTAATATTGCTGTAAGTTACCCTGATGAAGTTCGCGACAGCGATTGAAACATGCTGGTGACGAATAGCTTTTACGTAAGTAAATTTGTTGGTCTTATTACGTGAATTTCAATATTCTAAGGCATAATTCGGATCCATTAGCTACACATGCACAAAATAACTGTGACCCAAAATCATAAATGCATGCTGATGTACGAATATTATATTATTTTATTTTCCAATTTCAGCCTTCCCGATGCGTGTTTAGTAAATATTCTAAGAGTTGGCTCAGTCAAAAACACAACTTCTGTATTGTCAATCATAAATGTAGCGACGTGTTTCGACTCATAGAGTCAATTTCAAGAATTGGCCTGATGATGACACCATGAGTCGAAAAAACGTCGCCACATTTATGATTGACAATACAGTAGCTGTGTTTTGACTGAACCAACCCTTATAGAATATTTAATTATGTACGAAAGCCTATATACCAAAGGTCATATAAATTTCTCTCCTACCTAAATCCTCCACATTATATACCGGAAAAGGTGTCAATAAATGCAAAAATTGAAATTGTAAGGGCCTTCAAAAAGGCATATGTCTAACCTCTATTCCTTATTTGGGCTATGGGAGATACTGGACTAATATCAATTTTCAGACCTCTCCAATGTATCACACAAATACAAGTAGCAGCGAAACTTGACATCAGAGCGGCCAAACGTAAGTATGGTAACTTCTGCACATATTTCAAATTATACGTGAACATAAATATGATTATCCGCTGAATATTACACTCGATATATTTTTACACAGAATTTTTCCGGGAGACGAAATGCAGTAAGCATTTCGTTAGCATCACTTAATGTAAATTAACCTACTTTTGTGCCAGAACAGCAGCGGTAACCCGTAAGGAATACACATTGTTAAAAGTTGAATGTTAAGTCGTATAAAAAAGTTCTAAAATTTTCTGAAGTGTGTGGTTTCGTATTAGGCAGAAATGTGTATAAATTGTCTTTCTTGTCTTATAGGACAAATTTGAAGTACGTTCCCAAAATCAAGCTGATTTCAAATGCAACTCGAAACGTTACGTTGAGAATTCGTAATTTACGACAGTTTTGTGGTCTACTTTTTTCAGAGCATCTCTGACGCAACTGTTGAGCAATTCCGTCGTCTTTATTCAAGCCAGATGGCACAAGAGGCGTGAAGATTCTATTAGGAATATTCTGGGTGCAACTCTCGTTCTCACAAATCTTCCCCAAAAGAGATTATTCAGGGTGTGCTTGGTACCTGCAGGAAAGTGGCTGAACTCCGTCCAAATTAAACCATGACTGTTTCCTTTAACGCCATTTACAATTTAATATCATACACTATAGTGAAATCACTCGAGTTTTGGGCGTGTTCGCAAAATTGCGAAAAGACTTCGTCATGTCTGTCCTTGCGTCCGTTCATCCGTCCGTATGGCCGCATGGAACAACTCGGCTTTTCAATGGACAGATTTTAATCAAATCTGGTATTTTAGTATTTTTCGAATATCTGTGGAGAAAATTTTCATTAAAATCGCACAATAATAAAGAGTAATTTACATGAAGAACAATACACATTTTTAATCATATCTCGCTTCATTCTTCTTAGAAGTAAAAATGCTGCAGACAAATGTTGTAGATAAACTCGAAACACACGTCTTATGTTCAATAACTCACTCTTTTTTTAAATACGTGCCATTTATGAAATAATGTGAAAAACAATTTGGGGAGAGTGGCGAGCCACAGATGAACAATATGGCGCAAGCGCATTTCATGTTGGATACCTAAGGCTACAAATACACACACTCAGGGTGTGTAATACTCATTGCTTTTCCACTGCAACAATGGTTGCACGAACGCGCCTCACTGTTACGTTACAATTACATTTCCTGTCCCTCAATGTCTCCCATGACACAATTATTATACCAACTACTGCACATATATAAGATTTATAAAATTTACACATTAAAACATCAAAATATTAAAAACGGTCCGACATGTTTCGATCCTAGGACCATCATCAGGGAGCCGTATCGTCCTTGCTAAAGTCACACTATAAAAAGTCACTTTAATTTCGCTGTACCAGTTGGGTGTTGTGGCAGCATGCTGTGTTGTGTAATGTTATGTTACGAAGAGTGCCCTGCTACGGATGTGCATTCTGTGCTTTGTTGCATTCTAGCTCCCATGAAGTTCTCAAGGCGATTCGTCGTTACTGTTGAATTTTTCACTCCACGGAGGTGGGCTGTCGCCGCCATTTGGGACGTTTACTTCCTCCACTTTTAATATCGAAATAATTGGGTAAACAAGTGTTGAGGCGAAGCAGGCAAGCGGTCCCTCAGACCTACGGGCAGGTACGAAGGTAGGTCAAATACTTACAGCAGGTTAGGGCATTAAAAAGTCTCACAATTAGGGCCGCTTTTTGTCACGGTCACTTCTATTTTTCTAAAATATATTTTAGATAAGAATAATGGAAATCTACGAACTGAATTCCACGCATTTAAATGTTTCAGAGAGAATTATTTTGAAATAATTCTAAAACCACACACAACGATTACTCCGTAGGCTGTAAGCCAAACACAACTAATAAATACAGGCCTACCTCCGATATTAAGGTAGGCAAAACTTTAGTTGCATATCAACGTGTGTAATGTACTATCAATCCCACTAAACTTTGGGCCTGGTGCTGGGCAGAAAACTTACCACAGGCTGCCCATAAAACATGAAAGTGTAGGGAGCAGAGAACTTTGCAATAAACTTAAGCACCCCACTGCTATAGCCATCACCCTCATCACTTCTTATTTCACCCCTAACATCATCCCTTATTCAGATTTATCCCCCCCCCCCTTTTAGCATTTTGCTTCATTCTTCTCTCACGTTTTTGTTCAGCAGTTTTTCAGACTTCGCACGCGAATTAATTTGCATGTGAAAACACTTTCAGGTCAAGAAAGGAAAAGACAGAGATGAAAACATAAAAGATATTTCAAGGTAGAAGAGAAACGAACGGAAGTTGAGAAAGGCAATGAAGAGGAGTATGCGAAAGCTGATAGCCCCTTCAATACTGCTAAAATGCACCATGAACATAAATAACATTTGTTATAGAATTGTTAGCCATAAGCCACGGTGTGTTAAATGTACAGTACGAATCTCGCTTGACAAGGAAAGTCCCCTTAAAGATGGGGTTTAAACAGAACAGGAGACAGGCTCAAACGACCACACTATCTGAGCAGGATAGATCATGTATGGAAAATTAGGTGTATGAAGCAAAGGACAGATATAGGGAAATTTTCTTTTGCAAATAGGACCATCCAACTCTG
>Ga0131853_10017440_pt1 | contig 13072 bp, 5 predicted proteins | sample TergutLab28metaG_FD_92764 | JGI IMG/M metagenome (GOLD analysis project Ga0131853, IMG submission 92764) | Labiotermes labralis P1 segment gut microbial communities from Petit-Saut dam, French Guiana - Lab288 P1 (version 2) (version 2) | ecosystem: Host-associated > Arthropoda: Insects >...
GTATTGGGAGTGGCTTAAAGTCAACACAAATTAGTAGAACTGCTCTTCATACCGAGACGTTTGAAGCTTCTGAAATGTAAAGAATATAGTTCACTGTGTCGTGAACACGCAATTGTCTATCAGACAAAATTTATAATTACAATGTGTTCATAAAAAAACCATTGAAACGTCCAACATTTCCATCCATCCAAAGTGGCATGATCAGTGTTTACTGGAAGGTAGGCCGAATGAATCATTGTGGAAGAAGGATGTGATGAAAAAGAAAGAAGGGGGATGTGATGAACTGTAACAGACACAGAAATTGGTCATTCGTCGGCCGTCTGAGCAAGTTGTTATATTCAGCCGTGGATCTGAGGATGTCCAGCTCGGCAGAGACGACAAAAGTGATACTTCCGGAACCGACATGAGAAATCGTTGCTGAGAGAATGAGTGTTGACGAATGAGGAGGAGGAGGCGGAAACCCTTATAAGTGCCTCCTTTGTCATTTTGCGTTTCTAAGATTCCTGGTTCCATACTAGACGATTACAGAGGTGATTTGTGTTGCGAAGGAGAGAAAACATAGGTGGTATGACATTTAGTGCAGAAATACACCAGGTCAAAGGTTATCACAGGAGCGCCGCTGAAGATTTAAGTCCTCTGGGTTGTGTCGTTGTGTCGCCTGGAAACTGCCTATGTTACCAAGTTCAACGACTCTAGAATTTGCCGACACATAACTGTGAACTTAATTTAACTTTACGTGACACTGAAGTTTCAAGCAGATAGCATAATAAAGCTCATCTGGTCCCTATTTCATTCAATTTGCCAACAGTTTTTGGCATGATGAGTATTATTTTGTTAAAAGAAAATTTGTAGTGGCTGTTGTTGTTGTCGTTGCAGCTGCTGACGTGTGACTACACCGGGTAGATATAAAATAATTCTGCATTCTTCTAACAATTCTCTATGCCAAAATCAGAGGTTCCGAAACGTTTGAGCAGCTTTCGGGATACAACAAACGGACACTGAGATAGCTCCGAAGATGGTAAAGATTATTCCGTCATGGACTTACATGACATCGCGTCAAACCTTTTCGAAATAGAGTGAAGATGGTACTCGTAAGGGTATAAGGAGTGGGAGTAATCGAACGACAGAAGACAAATACGCACATGACAATAGTGACAGGCGGAAGAGCTGGAACAAGCCAAATTACATTTTTTTAAATTTCATTTTAAATGGCAAGCTGAAATCGTTTTGGTCGGAAAGAGAATGTGTGGATTTCGTCCACGAAAGGAACTGCGCAGCTGAAGTATCGGCACGACTTGAAGGACAATAAAGCAGAATTTGACGTCGGACGTAAGTATCGCATGAGGAGAGCGGATCATAAATTCTGGCAAATATTCAGATGTAAATTATTTTTAAAAAGTGGTGTTTGTAAGACTACAGATGTATCGGCAGGTTAGGAGAAAAAATTCGTACAAAAAGTTAAATATATCAACTGGATTGTCCAATGACAGGCCGTTACTTTCACAGCCTTATTATCGGGCGCAGAGAAACGACAGAAGAAAGTGTCCACAAACAACAGGGAAGCTGCAAGGTCATCCCAGTTCATCCCATGAAGGTATACTGGGAGAGTAGGGGTGTGGCTCCACTCATTTTTAACCTCGTCAGAGGATAGAGATGCGAAATGATAAGTTCCTTAAACGCCATGACGTAACGGTCGTTAAATTAGTAGGCTGAAACAGGCTGAACGTAATGCATCGAAAGGGCATTCATAATGACTGCAGCGGAGAAGCATAAAAAGCTTGCCGCTGTATAAGAATGTTAGGGAACTACGTCGCTGCTCATCTGGTACGTACTGGGGCATGTAGGGACTGACGTTAACTGTCTGTAGCTATGCAAACTTGTTCCCCCTGAAAGTTTGCCTAAGCAAATGCGCAGTAATAACCAAACCTACATGAAATATTGCAAGAGAAACATCGACAGAGCAGCTGCGTACGGACGGAGTCTATCGACAACAAACAGACCGTGCCTCGGCTGGTATGTCCACTGACGCCATGTGCTATCGACTGGAGATTGAGTAGGGGCAATATCGACAGCACAGTTTGAGGTAAGCACTGATCTGCGGGAGACAACGTCGAACGTACAGATAAACTGGATACAGCTGGGTTTTAATAGTTCTAAGAATATGTTTAACATTAATGCAGAAAATATTATATGACAAACGCGAGTAATAATCTGAGAAGAACTTTGTGTAACTTCAGCGGGAGGAATAAGGACAGAAATGTAGCGTTTTGTCATAGCGACAGACGAGCAATGCTGGAGATCGGAAACGAGCTGGATGGAACAGAGCAGTCGATAACGATTCGTAACAAAACTATCGACAGAATAATAACTTGGCATAGCAGCCAACATACTGGTAAATGTGTGTTTACAAAGAAGGAGTCGTAAATGCGACAATAAAAAAGAGGCACATTTTTGTCTGTTGGCACAACAACTTACGAATCGATATTCTGAAGATTAGGCGAGCAGAATGTAAGTCGTGATCCAGGTGAAGAGAATATCCGGGGATCCTGGTGAAACGGTACACCAGGTAGGGGAAGTAGTTGACAGGGACACAAACAGTGGGCGAATTTTCAGAGATTATGGCAACACAAAGTACAGCTTAAGGACCGGAAGGAAAAGTGTGATGTGATGAGATGTGGTGGTGCTGAGGATCATGCTAACTTGCCTCAAGTCTTGTTCACAGTGTTGTAAGACAAACATACAGAGACCAAGACTGCAAAGTATGTTTTGTTTTTAAGCATGCTCCGTGGAACAATCAGTTCTTAGGTCAAGCCGAGGGAAAGGCGGGACAAGGGGATGTTCTACGTGCTAACAAGAAGAACCTATCGACGACACAGCTTTGGAATGCCTGCAGGGGTTTTCTGGACTAGGTTGGCTGGGCGGTTTCAATTTCTTCAACATCTGGATCGTAAATTTATTGGCGCGGATTGGAAAAGATCAAAAGTGAAAGACAAAAAAATACTGATGGCTGTGGTTAAGAGACATCTGGCGACCAATAGGCTACGGGACAAAACTTAACATACAGAACGAAACATGGAATTCATGCTCCAATCACATAGAACTGCTAAACAAACACCAAACCAAAGAAGTACTGTAATATGAATGTAAAAACTCGATAATACTGACCTCTGTAAGCCTTTGTTTATGGCTAGCATGGTCTTGCCAGTGCTAAAACAAAATACAGAAACAAACATAAGAAAATTAAACAGCAAGTTGATTAAATGTGAAGCTGAGAAGATAATCTAACTTAAACAGGAAACCACTTAGATATGATCCCAGAACAAGAAAAGCTAGAAACATAACTATGGATATTGGGTTTAATTTGAATAGATCAAACTATGAATGCAGAAAATTTGAAATCGCCTAGAATATACGGAAAAAAATACAAAATGCAGAGTTTAGCAGCCATAGTAAAAGTTTAAGTCACAATTAGGCAAAGTGTGTACCTTTCAAAATATTTTTCTCATGTTGGAACTTATTTCTCTGTTTGACTGTTCTTTGTTCTCAACCAGCAACTCCAGTGCAATAATCAGATAAGTATTACACTCATTTTTTGATCACAAATGCTTGCAGTTTTAAATACCATCTTCACTAAGTTTAATATTATCCTTAATGTTAAAGAACTCTGTACACCACAGTCCTAATTCCCCAGTTCGAAATGAAATAAAAATCTTGAAATAAAAAGCTGGAGAGAAAGATTCAGATGCAGGAATCTAAAGAGGCCGAGACAGGCTGTTTGCTACACGTTCCTTGGTTTGACGCCCGTCAAATTAAAAGTGGCTAAGCAGGTACTATTTCTTCATGCTATGAAATTACAAAGCAGAGCTCTGGGTAGTGAAAGGAAGAGATGCAAATAATGAATCTAATAAAATCAGGTAAGAGGGACTCAGTCCTTTACCTTAGTAACAGCCTGTATAGAAGGCAGAGTCTATGGAGCCCAAAGTGACTTGGACCCAAGCTCTATCTTCACAACTGTTGGGCTGCAGCCCTTAGCAGTCCCACTCATGCAATGAACCACATCAACTTAACTAAATGTAACATGAGTCTTATTGTCATGGTGCTGTTCAGCTAGCGTAACGTAACGCAACGCAAGATAACTTAAGGTAAGGTAACGTAAGGTAACTTAACGTAAACGTAACGCACGCAGCGCAGCGCAGCGGCAGAGCATCGCTGCTATTACTTACCAATCTCTTGCATCAGGCCACAGCGGCAGTCCATACGGGCTGCTTGGTGGAAAGGCAGGCCAATGTAGCAAATACAATCACGTGATAAGTGGAAAAGGAACGAAGAGCACTAGGCCTAAAACTGATTGGCACAGTCGGTGGAAACATCATCCACACTTTGCTTCAGTTTATACTGATAACAAGTAGAAATTCTCATAAAGGATAGGATGATTCGCAAGGGCTATAAAATTCTTTTAGAAGACTATACTAGTACACTGCTATCTATAGGGTGATTACAAAGCTAACTCTTGCCACAGTACAAAGCTCTTCTAGATGGTCATACCTTTCCACGCAAACGGGACACTTGAAAAAGAGTTGAAGCACACAAGTCACATAAACTACTAACAAAAAAACGAAAAGTTTCTCGACGAAAATAAAAACGTAAAAGTAACGAAGAAATGAACAGAAGTCTCTAAAAGGAAAATAACGAGAACGAAATGTCAAAAAGCTAGTGGTAAAGAAATAAACTGCAACTGGGAAAGTCAAGTACCTGGATAGTGGTGACAGTGGAATGTACCTGAAGCGCCCCGTCGGGTGGTGAATCGGTCCGCCGAAACGTCGTGCTTGAGGTGCCAAGTATGCTGCGAGAGGTGGGATGGCCTTGTTATTGTTGCTAGGATTGTTAGCGAACTTGACAGTGATTGGCTCAGTGGAGCCCTTGGGAATTGTTCCATTCAGTTCCTGGATGGCTCGTTCCGCCTCGATGCGTTGGTCAAACCTAATGAATCCAACGCCTTTGGACAGACCTGCAAGAACGATCGGTGTCACATTACTGGCTCCTGAGACGGATCGCCACCTGCCGTGACTCTTGTCAGTCTCCTTCAAACGAGCGTGTGCCTGTTCACGACATAAACACTTCTGCCATGATATGAACACCAGGGGGAGGGAGCAGCCCTGCGTTCATAGGGCAAATCGCGTGGCACACACGCTCCAACTACCGAAGAGGGAGACTAAAACTTGGCACTAGAAGAAACAGTTACTGAGCCATGCAGGTGTATGCAGTGGTACATCAGAGGGCTACACCGTGTCGGTGACAGAAAGCTCACCTCAGTCAGTATCCCACCCACCTCCAAAACACAAGTCGTCTAGACATGGTCATTACGACAGATGACTATCATTTAAGGTGTTATCTCACAGACAGGCAACCGAGGGGTTCAACAATAATCTTCCTAACAAAACCAACAACGTGTTGTTTCTATACCCACAGCGTATTTTTATGAACCGCATACGAAATTACAACGCGACGTGCAGAATACGAGCGAGGCCTGGTGTTCATATGAAGCCATGGCAGAAATGAATGACATTGCCTTCTCTGTTCACGACAAGTGGCGTGCGTTCAGGGGAACGGGCCCCTTAATAAAACAAAAACATTACATTCGCCAAAGGAACGTGCTAATTGTCTAAATTACCACGCCATTCCAAGCTACACGTGGCGGTATCTACGTCAAAACGTTTACATAGTGCAACGTAAAAAATAAGCATTTAGACGTATTAGTTTTAAAACGGAATGCACTGTAGATACAAAACACCCACCACACACATACGAATAGCAGACAGAGGGTGCAGGGAGAGGGTGTGAGCAAAGCAAGGACTTGTGCTCGCGTGCTGTTACCCATCCCGATATTACAGCAAGGGAAAAAATTTCCTCGCCTCAAACTAGTAATGGTTTTAGTGTGTTTCAAAAATATTAGATTCATCTACTACTAAAAAATCAAGTTAAAACCAACCATTGCGTGCATTAGGAGTCCGCTACGTAATTTTAAGCTGCAAGTGGTTTAGTATCAGCTTGCATTACTTGGGCGAGAAGTAGAGCAGTGGTCTCCAATTTTAAAATTACTATTTTTTTTTTGTAGAACAAGAATAACAAAAATTGAAGGCAAGCAGTCAGACAGACAAGCAGGCTAGTGTTAGTAGCGAACAAATATCGGTAGCTCTTGGTCCTGCTTCCAAATGCAGCACAAGGAATTGTACTTTCATGAAGACCACTATTCTAATAGGAAGGCAGATTGTATGTCATAAACAAAGAGTCACTCACGTACAGGGTATACTGTCTCCAGCTCCACTGACATATTGGCGGACTAGGGGAGAGAAAACCAAAAATACACAACACATTCCTATACTGTTTATTAAAAAAAATAGACAATAATGACACAAATTCACATTTTTTTTTGCTTCTGTATTACAACAAATTTTGTCAACTTATGAAATTGCCTTCCAACTGTATACGTGTCCATGTGGATGGGGTTTGTGCATTAACTGTTTTATATATATATCTATATATATATGTATGTATGTGCAGCATGACACGTTACTCTCGTAAACCATCTTAACTTGGCCAAATATTACTCTAGCGTACTTAAAAATATGATAGATCATACTTCATTTCATGTCAGTCATTGGAATGAATCAAAATAACCACATCAAAACATGAATAAAAGATGGCTCAATATGGACCACACCAGACCTCGGCATCATTCCATTGTCATACTTTACCCCACCTCACGAAAGCGTTCTATTGAAATAGAAAAACAGAATATTTAAGATTTAGAATACCCTTAATGATATTATACAAGTAATTAAAACACCCTACGCAATCAGCTTAATAATAAGACACAATAAACAATAACTACAAGATGTCTGTTACATTTCATGGCACAAAAATTTTGTTTCTTGCGTTCTAATTGAAGGGTAGACAGAAGGTGTTTAATATTACTCTCTTCACAACGGGGCACAAGCTGCGCCAGCGATCACATGTCACAATGTTTCATTTGTGAAACAAGCCAGCTGGTCTCATCCTTGCTTGTCCAGTAACCGGAGAAATAAGCACACACAGAAGAACCCAAGACAAACCTTACGCAAGTACAACAAGCTGGACGCAAGGAAACATTTTAATATTAATGCCATATTTTCGTATGTCTGAAAAATGACTCTATTCATGAATTGTATTACGTGTAACTCACTGTAAATTTTTCATACTATACGGCATTATTACTGCATAAGATACAGGTCATGCAAACACTGGATGCATCTTACCAACAAGCACAAGTAGGCATCCCAAACATTACCCGGGAAGTCTAGACGGAGCAGATTGTCTGCTCTGAAGAAGTACAAAATTCCACACAATACAACATGCAGATTTTTATTTTGGATACATCTGGTGCAGAAATCACTTCGCATGTATTTAAGATTTTGGGCGACTTCCAAGGAAAGTACACATTATATACAAAGTACTGTATATGCGGGCAAGCACTATAAAAGCCAGTCGATAAACCATAACTTTTGTCTGAGCTGTGATACAGAAAGAAGTGATACTTAGCTCGCAAACGGAACATGGTACAATGACTCCAGTAACGACTGGACGTCTCAATTTTACGATATATTTTAAGACAATAATAATAATTATCTTTTCCCCGGAACTTTCGATGACTTAGGCACTGACATCAAATTATTTAAAAGGATGAGTAGAAACACGTACAACACCGAAGAAACAGATAAGTGTATTTTAAAAATTTGATTTTACAGATCAGGTGATGTATCGTAATCTATATCAAATGCGCTACGGCGGGAATCTGATGTTACTTCCAATGGGAAAAAATCATTTTCTGTTATTTTACAAAAAAAAGTACGCGAATTTCTCTTATAATAAGGATACCATGCACTAACCACTAATTTCTCAAAGCGTATTTCATTTGTGGCACAAACATTCTAAAATTTATTAAATTAAATTAGTAAACTAAAGTGCAGGTACGCAATTAGTGCTAATAACATGGCAATTAAGCACATAAACGTGACTTCTTGATGACAGTGAACTAAAATATGTGAGATAAATTTTCTAAAGTACCGACAGCAACACTGAAATTACGTGAAGTATTGCAATGAGCTTTCAAAACTCTAAATTTAAATTAATGTGTAATGTCAATATTGTTAATTCTAAGCACAGTGTAACGCAAATACTAAAATACTTTGTATTCCCGCAAAGTATTTGTGAGTAAAATTGATATATAATTCTATCTAAAGTTATCAGGCAGCAAAAGATGTCAAAATATTACGGCCATTCTATTCCGCGTTAGGAGGTTAAATAAATTACAGATTAACTCAGCAGACTGTGGGTTTATATTTCAAGATCTTGTAAAGACCGAAAATGAAACCTCCGATATAATAATCTCTGAACTCAGAAAGTTTCTTATAATAAAACCAAATAGATGCACTAATTTCTCAAATTTATTTTTGGAATAAAACTCTACATGTTTCGGACAATTCCTCTGTCCATCATCAGGAGTTTTTCACTGTACACAAAGAAATGGTATATGTCATACAAGTTTGCTGTCAGCTTGCGAGCAGGATCAGGACGTAACCAGTTCCGTCCTGATCCTTCTCGCAAGCTGTCAGCAGAACTGTATGACATAAACCATTGCTGTGTATACAGTGAAAAACTCCTGATGATGGACAGAGGAATTGCCCGAAACATGTAGAGTTTTATTCCAAAAATGAATTTGAGAAATTAGTGCATCTAGTTGGTTTTATTATAAGAATATGCCACGATGCACGGTCATCTGAATGTCAAATTCAGAAAGTTTGCTCCACTAAACTGTTCATTTGTAAAACCAACTAAATGCATGTATGGTACACATATTGCTACAGTCTTTCGTTACTTCTAAATGTTTTGACATATAACTTTGCCATTACCAGTGAGTTCACACACGAACGTAACTTGCTTAAACATAGTAATTACAGCATTAACACTCATTCCAGGTAGTTTTTCGTTGCTTGATTTAAAGTATCAGGTGGATGATATACACAAGTATGTAATAAGCTTATCAGCTACCTGGTACTCTCGATCAAGCTGCGGAATGCTACATAAAATGAGTACTATTGCTTTTATCTATTACATGTTAGCGATTTTTAAGTTGGTGTGTGAAATGCCTGACAACTGCCAAGTTACAGGTTGAAACAAGTAGGAGTAATGAAAGACTGACATATTGTGTATATCGTTAAGTGTGTTTACTTGGTTCTGTAAAGGAACAGTTTCAATAAAATGAACGGAATGAATAATTTCCTGCACTAGTTGTGACTTAACATTAACACAAGAACGATATCTGAATTAGGACGTGTTCTATGTTTTTAGAGTGACCTTAGATTCAAGGCTAAAAGTAGTAAGATTCCGTCGTCAACGAGACGAAGACATTCATACGTACAGTTCTAGAGACAGAAAGTGGATAGTGGGTCTGGGAACATTTCTGGTTCGGTAGGAACAAATTAGAATTCAAATTACACATTTGAGAACGTAAAGTTGTATTTGTGCTTAATTAGGCATGACGTCATCAAGACGTATGGGACAGCGGATGCAAAACTCCACTCATTCTTACCCTCAGCACCAGATGGAGGCGAGTGGTCAGCTTGACGCTGCTGTCACTTTACCCGGGGGGAAAATGCGCCCGGTACCCAGTGGATAAGAGAGTGGGTGATTCCCACAGACAGTCTGGACGCTGCGAAAGAAAAATACCTTGCCCTCTAGGGAAAAAATTCGGTGGTTTACTCATAATACCACCGGGCTACCATGGTTATTTAAAGTGATAGAAATCAGAATTCAACACAGGTCCAGAAATTCACGGCAAGACTTGCGTTTTTTTTTACAGGTGTTGTTACAACCGTTAAATTCCCCATAACACATGAAGACCGAACTACCACATATCAATATTATACTGGATTTTATATGAAAAGCAAATTTATCCACAGAATTAAACACGAGTTCCATAATAATTATGCTAAAAAATATTGAAGTAAGTATTTTAATTCATCAGTACTCTAATCTCCAATTATGTAAGATGGTATTTACAGCACAATACACTTAATTCAAGATACAAATAATTTTCTACATTTAGTTGTTGTCATTTAAAATTATCAGATATATCCAGGCACAACGCTGTGTCGTACCCACGGTTACTTCACACGTTCACTGCACGTTTAAAGCATCGGCTAAACTTTTTTTTGTGGCGCTGCGGCCCGACGCGGGCCATGGCCTCCTCATTCTTGAGGTTTCTAGATCACACACAACGACGCACCACAGTCGGTAGCACTCCTCTGGACGAGTGATCAGCTCGTCGCAGAGACCTCTACCTGACAACACACAACATTCACAACAGACATCTATGCCCCAGGTGAGATTCGAACTCATGATCTCTGCAGGCGAGCCGTCGCAGACCTACGTCTTAGACCGCGCGGCCACTGGTACCGGCCGGCTCAACTTTACATGGCAAAATTATAAGTAACAAATTTTGTGAAAATTAATTCTACACAATGTGGGCGAATCTCGTTATTTTTTCGTGCCAGATGATAAAATCCACACATATATTACAGTGAGTTACCAAAATAATGATAATAAATAATTTTTGTGCTATATACAGGAACTGACTGCGAAGTTAATGAATTGAAGTGAAATAAGATGTTATATTCTAAGATATATTCATAAGTACTTTCTGCCAAAAACTCATTTAGGGTTAAGCATTTTAAATTCTAAGGGCACAGTTAACATAAAATACAGTATAAGAATGTAGAATTATATGATTACCACAAATATCAATATGCACAAGATAAAAATTCAAACGTACGTACATTCGTTGAGGAAAATTCTGTGCATGCTACCTTCGGTCCCATGAAGAGCAACAGACCTCTTTTCTGGAGCATTTCACGCATAATTAATAACTCTGAAGTGTCTACGTATTATAATTTCGGTCTGTGAGAGACATAATTTATACAGCGAACATGATATAAAAATAACCCAGTATACTGCAGATGGAAAAATATCCAGTCTCTTTCTAATTCCGTAATAGAATGAATCCTTCAGTTTTTATTAATGAATCAACGTATACAACAATGACAACCACAAATAATATTAAATATTTTATTAATAAGTTATACAAATTTGTATTGTAGGCCTACCTACATACACACACACATGCAGAGGCGTAACTTCTCTAATAACATTTGGGAGGGGATGGGGGAAGGAAACATGAGTATTAGAAACTTTAATTTACGAAGCAGTCAGGCTAGTAAGTGGAGGAAGAGAGGTTTGAACCTGTCCTTGATATACATACACCCCTTTTTCTAACCCTCACCCAATAATTTTCATTTTCTTCTCTTCAGCTCAGTAGCCAAAAGAAAATTATTCTTAAGTACAAAAATTTGCGTGGGGGGGGGGGGATGTATCCAACCTTGCCGTCCCCGTCCCCCCAAGTTACGCCTATACACACATGCTTCAAATTTCAATGACAACCTCTTCCCATCGCAGTATCATCCTCAATGATACGGCACATTGGGAAACTGAAAGAACTGCTTTACAAAGGCGGTATAATTAGTGTGCTTCACTATCCATAAAAACATTTGTAATAACATGTATGTATAGGGTGAAGGCAGGAACACTTCCGAACTTTCTGTATCAAGACACGAAAGGGTTAAAGAGGCTTATACACACGGCCTGCGGTTATATTAAGAGAAGTACAGAAATATGAGAGATGTGAACTTACCAGTAATGTTGTCGCAGAGGATACGTGAGGTGATAATGCGCCCATACGGGCTGAAAAGGTTCTCGAGATCTTGCTGAGTCATGTTCTTTGGCAGCCCACTGACGTACAGATTTGCGCCTTTTATTGCTTCGCTGCTAGGCCGGGCGTACGATACCTGGAAGGAAGCAAAAAACGCACCATTATTCATGCTAACCACTTCTACATGCCTATGGACACTCTGAAGTCTACGTTGCTCTGAAGGAACTGTCGTCAAGTACAAAACTGTTCCTAGACCATCATCTAATTTTAAATTCCTCCCTTTGTTTTCTAAATGAATGAACAGAGACAATAATTAATGTTCGTTTATGGGCTTTTAAACTTCAAAGACGTGTTGAATATGGGAGAGAGACATTTGTTACAATGGGAAAAAGGAAATGATGTGGGGGAAGATCTACACGCTAATTTTACATTTCAAACAGAATTCGCCTAGTGGAACTGACGAAAATAGGGAAAGCTTTAGAAGGGATAGTTGCTCCCATCTCAGATTCTAACCCAGTGTGTATAAAGTATAGAGGAACATCATTATACGTGACAGAATTTGAGATAAACAGGGCCATCAATGTATCAAATCTACGACAAAACTTCGCTCATTTTAAGTGAATGACTTGAAGGACTAGGCTTTCGAAATTCGATTTTGAACAAAAAGAGTTCATAAACATCAGCATAAAATCCATGTGCTATTGGCACATTAACACAATTCATTACAGTGTCAGAACTTAGTCGAGTCTTTAATGAGTAATAATTGTTTCTTTGTTACAGAAATAAAGACCCCTACACCTTTTAACTTCGGACGCAGTGAGTTTACTAAAACAAAAGGCTGAATTAATAGGCCATTCATTTGACCAGTGGCGTACCCAGGAATTTTGTTCGCAAGGGGGGGGGGTCAACAAATTCAGTTGAGGACAGAGGACAGACAGAACAGGGATCTGGGGGCGGTAGCCCCCTAGTCAGGGGTTCTGGAGGCAGCTGTAATTTGGTACAAGAAATTTCATTTCATACAATGACATTTTTTTAATTGTTGGTACTTTAAGACTATTTATGACGACAACCAATTTATTTGTCATTGTTAATGTAAAACAATTGCGAACCTAAGTAGTTTTAGAATTTTACTGCCTTTTTTCCGAACATCTTGGGGTGTTGGCGTCCTAAACTCAGCTATTTTTAAAAGTTTTCACAATCGGGTTGAGTTTGGCACGATTTTGGAGGGCCTTCGGAATTTCGGGGGGGGGGGGGTTGAACCCCCCCCAA
>Ga0131853_10017441_pt1 | contig 13072 bp, 13 predicted proteins | sample TergutLab28metaG_FD_92764 | JGI IMG/M metagenome (GOLD analysis project Ga0131853, IMG submission 92764) | Labiotermes labralis P1 segment gut microbial communities from Petit-Saut dam, French Guiana - Lab288 P1 (version 2) (version 2) | ecosystem: Host-associated > Arthropoda: Insects >...
GTAATGAACCTTCGGGTTCCGTGAAATGCAGGGAATTTCTTGACTAGCTGCAAACCAGTTAGCTTCTCAAGAAGGACTCTGCACCATGGAGTAAGTAAATAAGTAAGTAAGTAAGTAAGTAAGTAAGTTCGATTTTCTAAATCGTATTGTTGCAGTGCAGGAGCGCCGTGTAGCAGGCTCCCTTTCACAGTGTACATCGTACCCGTTAACAGCGGTGTCGGACCCTTAAAGTATTACAGGCTTCCGGTTGTTTGTTTACACATCGTTAGTTCCATCCACAAAGCCGATGGAACAGTTTATTGTTAAATGTGCGTAACCCCCATCTTTGAGGCATTCATAATCCTGAGCCTCTCATTTCTATAGATCGGTGAGTTCCCTGTTTTCGACAGCTTGTGTTCGCAGGTTGCTGCAGTGCGATCGATTGACTGTTCGCCTGTGTTCTCAGCTGTATGTTATCTTGTCATATATATTTATGATACATCCACAATAGATCCAATAACCAGCGTGTCTTTTCCACAGACTTAATTTCTTGTACCAGGTTTCTCGGCTAATGGCTGTTACGATGAATGCATTTCGTCCTGTAATGCATGGTGCCCAATGTCGGATTAACCATGACTCAGAGGTACGGTTATTAAAGGGCTCCCGTGTCCCGCATACAACAGGAATATCTGAAGTTAATATTTAAATCATTGCTCCTTCCATATGCCTTTCCTATTCAAGTGCCCAATGAATCCGTGTGTAACCGTAGCGGACTGTTAGAAGAGGGCCCTAAATGTTATGCAATGGGACTCCAGACTTCTGAATGCAACTCTGATGTTGCGTCTGCCTTATGAACTGCGACGTTACCAACTCCGCCAGTTACAGAAATTTATGCGTTACACATTCGATTTATTCACCGTAGGAACTGGTAGTGGTTTCTGCATGGAAACTTGACAATTATCTCGAGTGGTTAGTACCTTGTTTTAGTCATCATTTTAACGGACTAGTTGAGATTATGTGCAGCGGGATGGAAAGGATTTGGGAAGAAAGGCTTGTCTTGTATGAGACGTTACTTTCCTTTCCATGTATCTGGAAGGACAAAAGAGGTTGGTCGCTGTACCGAACGACACTAAAACGGGGCACATCTTAATGCAAGAGACACGTTACAGCTGTGTCAACTCGCTGGATATGTTGCATGTCGTCTTGTGCTTGAATTGTGCGTGATTTTCGAAGTTTTATCTACTGACTCCTTAAAAGTATTTGAGAGGTTAGCAGAAATACAAACACCGTGGCAGATTTTAATGAAACGACGCTATTCATTACGTCTGTCTAGAGACGTTTAAGGGCGTGTAAGTAATACAAAAGTTACATCCATGCAAAAGTACGAAAAACAGAAATAAGTTGTAATTGAACCTTTAAGCAAGTAAGTAGAACGTTGGCATTCCATGGAGTAAAACCCATTCCTGGAATTCTCGAGTTCCTGCGTTGACATCACGGCCCAGAGGCTGGCTGTTTATACGGAGGGTTGTAGTTTTCCTCAGTCCTTCCTTTAATTCTTAAGTTAACCGACATTTATTCTCAAGTTAAGCGACAAAATATAATATAATAAATTTTAGAACACACCTCAGACTTCTGTAATTCAGGCTTCCTAATGTATATACGTAACGACCAAATGGAGGTAATTAATGAAATACGGAGTTCTGACGACCTGTATGATACCATCCAAAGGGACCTCTTAATTCCAAGGAATTCCATACACATACACATGTACATTTTTATACAGCAGTGGCGGTATCAGCCGGCTTGTGTGGATGACGAGAAAGGGAATGTCGAGGGGTTTGGGACAGGTTGATGTGGGGAGGTTATTAGACAAACAGGAAAACGAACGCGTAAGAGACAGAGTAAACATTTGTGAGCCGAATAATTGGACAGACGAGTGAGACATTGATGGATATATTGCATTCCGAAATGGAAACTGGCAGCTATGAGAAACACATGTTAAGGTAGTAAGTCGAAATGGGGCACTAAAGAATCGGTATTGTCGTGGATGTGGTTGTGATTGCATTTCTGCTGCTGCTGTTGCACGACGACGACCACCACTACCACTACCTTTACTTCTTCTTCTTCTTCTTCTTCTTCGCTGTAGATTGTTGGAATTGTATTTTGTATTTTGTCGAGGTTACATTTTAAAAAGCCTAGATTTTTAAGGTAAGGCTGCGATTTTCATATGGCCCGTGAAATTAACTAGCCTATAGAAAAACAAATGCATCCTGTTCTGCATGTGTTCAGCGTATTCAATTTGTCGCTACCAATGTGGGAATGTTTAGAATGTGATCACCCAGTTGGCTCTTGAGTTCTGTTACCGATTCCACTCACGCAGCTGCTCTGTCCAGTTCATATCAGGCATACATTTCACGTATATGGACATAGCAGAAGATGACGAAAACATATACAGTTTTAGAACAGAAATAACACAGTGAGTTGAATGTCGAATCGGAAAACAATTTACAATGTTGTCCAGAACAAAGGTACTTGGCTGTTGCACTGGCTAGTGGCATTTGCGGCCAGATTTTTTTTAAAGAAAAGTACGCTGAATGCCAGAGGGAAGCTTCAGCAATTTAATTTGTTGATACATAGCATAATAATTACAGTTATATTTTACGGCAGTGACAAAACGAGCACTTAGGAGATCATCTCTTCGACCGATATCGTTGGACACTTATCGCCTTCAGAAGGTGATGGAACTGATTTCCTTGGCTAACAGGCACGCGTCCCACGCAACAAAGGCTTTGTTATGGCACGTCGGTTTTGTGCTGGTGGAATTGAAGACAGTACCATCCGACGTCGTCTTCGGTGAGAGGGTTCGTAGTATGAGAACAGGCGTACACTTTGTCCTTTAACATGCCGCATAAGTAAATTGTCGATCGCACAGGTTCACATCTGGGGAACTAGTCGGCCACAATCCCTTATTATTGTGTCACAAAAACACTCTCGAAATAACGCATAGAATTATTTGCGGTGTGAGCTGTTGCACTGTGTGAAGTTTTGTCCTAATCGGTTAGGCGTTCAAAAATAGTAGCAGAATGCGTGACAGCGGTGTGAATTTGTGATCTCAAAAAAAAAAAAAGGTCTCAGTCAACGCAGTCGCACCCATAGCACACAACGCACCGACCATAATGTCGGGTAAAGGCACTTCTCGTTTATAAAGTAATATTGCCGTCTACACAGGTTACTTGTAGTTAGGTAAGTACACAGTCGTGCTAAACGGCTACCTGTTTTAACCAACATGCGGCCAACTTCAGGCCATGCACTTTTTACAGGATAGTAGTTTCCTGCTCTGCCAACGTATAATCGTGTTCGTGGAGTTAGAGATCTCGTGTACGGTAATATTAATAACCGTAAACAACTAAACTCTAAACACAACGGGATGGACAACACACAAGGCACGTCTGGGATGAATATGGGTAACTTGTATTGTGGGAGTCCTCGTGTACACTGAGTTTAAACCAAGCTTCGCCGCTAAATGGAACGACGGTGGGACTTTTTTTTTTTTTTACCACATACTCTCCCAGTTAGCAAAACTCACGTCTTTCTTCACGATCTGTGTCACAGAGTTTGTGAATCACAATTGTCTTATGTGGTTGCAAGTGCAGAATTTTTTTCTTCTCTCCTCCAAGGCTCCTTTGAATTGGCCGATGGCTGGGCTGTTTTTTACGGCAAGCGAGCCGACGGGAATAACCAGCGTTATGGGTTAGATAAAATAAGGACTCTATATTCGAATTCGTAAAGCTCTTGCGTCATCTGAACAAGAAACTTTGCAAGAAGTTTGGAATGCGTTGCTGTATTACGTGGATGTAGTACTTAATTGTTGCATAAAGAAATCATATGCCTTATATGGAACCCACAGGTTCATTAACGTGTTTACACGAACCCGCCACTGGACTATTACAATTCAATGTAGACTGTTTATTGGACTTTGCATTATGCGGTGGGATACCAGTTTTTAGAGAAGCCACTGCTGTTGTGTTGTTACGGGAATAATCGGCAATGGCGGTTGAAAACCGCGTGCTTAATGTTCGTATTTGATTTACTGTTATGTGCTAAGACGCGTATTTTGCATGCATAAACAGTTATTTGTCGATGTTTCATCACTGTGGTCTGGGAAGTCCATAACACACGGGAATGAGTCATCAGAATAAAATAACCTCGGTCTGAGAATAATTAAACACAGGTAATTAAATGTAGTGGTCTGAAGATACAGGCCTTCTGGGACGTAACTCCGTCTGTATTGATAAAAAGGCCAACCGACGTTTCGGGGTCTAGCATTGTCTATCAGGGGACTTGAATCTTGATCAACACCGCTGTGAGACCTTCATATCCCGTGTTGTACTGCACTCTTGTTCCTGTATTGGGGTGGGAGTTTAGGAAGTCTATATCAAATGGTGAGGCTATTTTAAAATATAATGAAATATGACTGTAATTGTGTATGTACCTGTCGTGGACGGTGATGGTAGTGTGTTGGTATTCGCTTTAACCTTTTAAAGACGAAGCGCAGACTGCTTTATTTAAAGATCCAGTTCGTACTGCGCAGTAAACAATTTTCATCTCGGTTACAAAAACCAATCAGTTTAAGTTGTATGGGGCAGAAGTCACTGTTTGTTCTCAGATAAATACAAAACAAATACAGTGTGAGCAGAGTGTACAGTTGTTGAATGTTAAACCTGTTGGTGCATCACGTAACCAGTAGACTTTAAAAGGTTAAGGCACTGAAAAGACAACCACGGAAATAGCAGACTAACAGTGCTGTAACTTAGATTGGAATTTTCCGAGTAGGTGTGGCTGTGAAGTTGCCGGTACTATCGCATTGTAAGTATTCCTAAATAGTTACAGAAAAATGAGAGGGATCAAAGTAACCCAGAGATTCTGCTACTCTTGCCGGCATGAGTGATTTTTATCCTCTCCAAAACCTACAGACCAGCGCTTGGGTTCACGCATTCTGTTCGGTGGGTACCGGCTTTCTTTCCCAGGGGTAAATCTGCTGCGGCGTGCAGTTGACTACTCAGCTCAATCCAGTCCCGACGTTAATAGTGGAACACCTTCTTTTGTGTCTACTTACAAGCACCAGTGCGATCATTTTAACTGCTCGTACGATATCCCGCGGTTTTAGGATAAGTACTACAACCAGTAATTTATCTCTGTGGAAAAGTAATATAGCATACTTAAAAAATAAACTGCAAATTACGTTTAAAAATTTCTAAACATTGAAAAGTTATTAATGCTCTTGTGGAATATAGTTTACACAGTAATATATTATTTAAATATTACGAGTACAAGCACAATCAACTGCCATTTTACATAAAATGCAAGTGTCGTTAGTTTTAATATTTCAACATTTAGCAACTTGACACTGTCAACGCCTGGAACTTGGTGAAGATGCACCTTGGTCAGGAACTGTTGCTGATCCCTTCGGCATAACGTAACCTTGCTGAAGTTCGTCCGCCAAACTTAAAATTTTGCCTGATGATTGTATTTCCAGCAACTTCCTTGTACAAAATCTGCGCATTTATAGCTGCTGTATCTAGGATGTCATTGTATAAATATTTATTCAGTTTGGTTAAGGGAACAATTTTGTAACTTGTCCATGAACATGCTGTGCATACTTTCTGTGCAATATAAATCTTAAAAAAAAAAAAATGTTGAAGAAAACTGGAGTGGACACTTCCTTGAAGCTGACTTTGTAGAATATTGTCTTGCCGGTTGATCCAAAACATCCACACCAAATTTTGTTGAAATATTACATGCTACACTGCCTGACTTTCGTCTTTTCATTGTTAGCTATGTTCGAATTTGTATGTGGAGAGCTAAGCAACAGTACATTTTTATTGACTTTGCCTACATATGCTGTAAGCGTACGATCGTCGTGTTTGTAAATCTTAGAATCGTTTAAATTTCCTCCAGCATTTTTATTGAAAGTGGAATTTCTTTTCTGGAACGATTTATAGTTCGATAAAACTTGTGCCAGCTTGAGAACTGCTCTATTCTGGGTTATGGAACCATGAATATGGTACCGATGGGTTGTCCCGCAACGTCGGTAAGAAATCGCCGTTTCTCGCTGCGTAATAACCCAGAAGAGCGCAGTTCTCATCTACTTCGCGGCAGAAGCCCGCGTTCACGCATTGCGCCAGCTTGCTGCAATTCTTCGCGAGTTTTACAAATGTAAAAAAGTTGTCAGTTGTGGCATTTCGGCCCTCATTCACATATGGCTCCGTAAGACGGATAACAGCATACTTGCCTTGCAGTTCATGTGCAGGCCGATGTTCATCATTACCCAACTGTAGAAACACCTTTAGCAAATACGTTGACTTTACGTCAGCTGCAAGCCAAAATTTTATTCCAAATTTATCAGGCTTATTCGCCGTATACTGAACAAAGCGACACCGTGTCTTGGTTGAAAACAGTTGTTCATCAGTTGCGATGTTTTCTCCGGGCTTGTAACATTTGATGCAGTTTTCGATAAATGGGTTCCAGACCTCTGATGCCATGCAAGATTCTTCTGGCTCGTCTGTTGACAGCAGAACGTTTCACGACTCGTGGCACGCCTGTTGACTCTAGGACGTTTGGCTGTGGCTCGCCTGTTGAGATCTGAACGTTTTACGTCTTCTGGCTCGCTTCCTGCTTGCAGAACGTTGCAAGTTCTCTGGCTCGACTTTTTTACTGCAGAATGTTTCACGTCTTCTGGTTCACGTAAAACAGACTGCCCAGATACGGTTCGGGAAGTTACAGAATTCTGTGGGATGGATGTTTTATCATCTCTACACTGACACCTACTGTAGCATGTAGCATCACTACAGGGAATTGTTAGTGGCCAAAAACAGGTTAGCTTACCGACTGAGTCATATGACTTGCATTCGGGAGATACTCGGTTCAGATCTCTACCTGACCTTGTGATATACGTGACATATTTCTGCAGTTTTTTTCATCACGCCAACATGAATGATGGGATCATCTCTTGAAATAAGTTATGTCCGCTTCACAATTCGTTCCGCTTCGTGTTGCGTTGTTCTGTCGTCGTATTTGCTGTAACATGGCACGTGATCAGTAAATTGTATTACACATTAATTCACTGCTGTTATTCGTCACGAAAATTTCCTTTTTTTCAGGTCCATTGTATCTTCAGAACCAAACGTTCTGCTCGGACTAACCCTGAGCACGCAACGCGCTGTGTGGTATAGTTCGGCAGCCCACCCAACGAAAGTGCCGGGTGTGTTACAAGATTGGAAGTTCTCGCGGTTAGAAAGATTCAAATCTTGTGGGATATAGCGCCATGTAGATTGTTATTCAGCTGTCGGCGTTTCGGAGGGGCGTGCTGTCTTTGTCCAAGAATTCTTGACTCTGAAGATAGGGGTTGCAAGTGCCTTCGGATCGCTGGTGACTACGTACGAAACTGCATATCGATGTATCTCGGCAGATTTAAATCGTCGTGAATGTTATGCATCTGCAATAACATTACTGGCTGCGGGCAGGATCCCGTTCCTCGAACTACGCCGAATCACCCACTTCGCCGTTACATGACTTTACGAAGTAGCACGCACAGCACGAGCTCTTTTTTTTAAATAGACATCTTTCAGTTGAGACATCTGGTTTCATCTCAACCATATTTTCTATCCTGAAGAGGGTTTTGCATGGTTTTTCTTCGAGTCTTCAAGCATTTCAAGGTAGTACATTGGTGTAGTTTCGGGGCGTGGCTTTGACCACCCACCCGCATCTAGCGCTGAGGTTAAAGAAAGAGTAGTGTTATACATCTTCTCCACCTCTGGGCCTTTGTGGCCTGTTATAGGGTGAACTTTACCTTTTTTTCATTCATGTAGGTCACTGCTACCTCATTCCAGGTGGAGTGATGTATGCGTTACCATGGATGGTGATTCTCGCATGATATTTGAAAGGGTATAACATGCCCAATAACAAATATTGGTTTCAAAAGAAAAGTGAAAGTGGGGACCTGATTGTTTTTGTGCTATTTCGAGAGAAATCTTGTAATTTAGTTAATGTTAAGAATTTTATGTCTTTTGGGCCTCACTTCACTTATGAGATTTGTGGTTTTCATAGCGGTTTTGCTGAACAGTTAAATCATCTGGGATATTACTCTTTGTTAGCTAGTAAATGGTTACCTATATCTTGCCAAGTCCAGTTTTTGGACTCCTTGACCCTGCTTGATGAAGTCATGAAGACTTGAATCCCCAGACAAGTTGCTCCACAGAGGAGTGAAATTGGCTGTTGTGTCAGTACTGCCTACACATCTGTAATTGGTAGTTGCTACTCTTTTTACTATGCTTTTAAAGAGGCTATCTTATTAAATGACGGTGTCCCTACACTCAATTTCATGACTGCAATTAGTCCATGATTGTCTCCTGTTGAAAGAATTAGTTGAATTACCCTTGCTTGTTTGTTAATATTGTCATTTTGTTGCTTGATATTAAGCTGTTATTACCACCATCAGCCACTCACCCACCGCCGCCGCCACCACCACCACGGCCGCCGCTCCCGCAACCATCACCACCACCGCCGCCCCCGCCTCCGCCGTCACCACCTTCACCACCACCACAGCCACCGCCACCTCCACCACCACCACCACCACCACCACCACCACCACCACCACCACCACCTCTTCCTCCTCCTCCTCCTCCTTGCCCTTCCTTTTCTCCTCCTTTGTTTTTATCCATATTATGTAATTTGGAGTGGATACTGGAAGGGCTTGTGGGTCGGGTAGCTCAGTCGGTGTAGCGACTGACTACGGGCTGGACGGTCCGGGATCGAATCCCGGTGGGGACGAGATTTTCCGCCCGTCCATACCGGCCCTGAGGCCCAACCAGCCTCCTGTAAAATGGGTACCGGGTCTTTCCCGGTGGCAAAGTGCGGCCAGGGCGTGCTGCTGATCATTCACCCCCTTCTAGTGCCGCGGTCATGGAAGAGTAGAACTATACCTCTACCCACCCTCTGGGCCACACTGGGCCTGTAACAGGATCACTTTACTTTTTTTTTTACTGGAAGGGCTTAATCTGAAATATGAAATATGAAGCTGTGCCAAATTAAAATAAGAACCTATCAGTTTTATATTTGGAAGATGCAAGAGAGACGTCCATGACATATCAAGGATAGACGTGAATGTGTTAAATGGGTAATTATATAGCTGAAAAGGATATTTCTGTAGTTTGAACATTAAACACGAAACTAAAACCTGTCACCATGAAGATTCTAACATGTTCTGAAATTATTTCATCTTCAGAGTGTCGAGCTTTTTATGCAGGACATCGTATCGTTGAGATGTTATGAAATTTTTAACCTTACCTCCTATTTGGTGAAGTTGTGTGAATGTGATATTGAAACTGAGTGTTCCTTACAAGGCAGGGATGTTCATTAACAGCTAAATGACTGTCAGTTTCTGAAGGACTGGCCATGGACCCTTTTATACTGAACGGTGGTTTGTGCATATGCTTATTAATAAATCATGTGCTGATTGATGCTTTTTTAATTTCTGTCCACATTACTGAAAAGAGATTATGTTTTAGAAGCCTCTAATAAGATGTATAATTTCTTGTTGTTTCAGGCAAAAGCTTTGGGTCGAGTTTTGTTTGATCAAGTCTGCAAGCAGCTTCATCTGCTTGAAGCAGATTACTTTGGGCTCGAGTACCAAGAACCTAATGGAACCAAAGTAAGTGTTTAAGATACAATTATAAATGTTTATTTTAGTATTATGCCTTACTTTCAGTTGGTAATATTTTAGTATTAGGCCTTACTTGGAGTTGGTAATGTATGGCAGAGTGCTCTGAGAATTACTGTGCTCCAAAACTTCAAATGTCCAACACATCGTAGTTTTAACTTTGGTGACAGTGCACATTGTTTATTTTTAAAGCAGCAATGCTGAAAATGGCAGTGAGGGTATGTTAGTAGCTGGCCTTGTTGGTTGTAGCAACAAGCTAAAACCTTGGATGTGAGTGAGTTTGTATGGGAGAAGATTACATTTAAAATGGGTGTGTAGTATGAGCATAATGTGTTTGTCATGGACTGTATTATTCATGATGTATTGAGTGCACAGAGTGGAAATGGAAGGTGGTGGGAGGATCATCAAACACTGACATTCAATGTTGCAGGAGTATTTGTCAGTTGCTTGTCAGGTTTTGTGCAAGTGTCAGATGACCTTAAGATCTGATGTAGCCACCATTATTGCTAACTTGAAAATTTGCTGGATGCTAGGTTGCATATTTGAAGTTTGAAGAAGTCAGTTTATAAATTGTAACATTACTCCTTGTAGTTTCATGTTTTTGTGTATTCACTTTTGTCCTACAGTGAAAACACTGTTGAACCAGTTGAATCATTTTTTTCAGCAGGGTGTATATACTGCTATGTATTGAACACAAATTTACACTTAGTATTTTAACATACTAAAGTAACTGCATCTGTCATAATTTTACTGGTATTCTGTTCTGGATATTTCATACAACAGGATAGTAATGTAGTATTACTCAGGGGTCTAGTGTAGCCAGTTAATTTGTCTGCATCAGTATATATGAATGCCAGGTCTTCAAATGTAGTAAGACTGGGTTGAAAATGAAAGTGATTTAATTCAATAGTATAGCTGTAACACTCCAGACACTCTTACGATATAAAAATGTAGTTAGAAGTAAGTCTTAAGAAGATCATCCAGCTTACTTATTGTGTGTGTGTATATTGAACTAATGAATTTCCACTGTTATTTTTATAGTACTGGTTGGACCTTGAGAAGCCATTGTCCAGACAAATTGGTCTGTCACTGGTGGACACATTGCTAAGGTTCTGTGTCAAGTTCTACACACCTGACCCAGCACAACTAGAAGAAGAGTTTACAAGATACCTATTCTGCCTCCAAATCAAGCGTGACCTGGCACAGGGTTTACTCCAGTGTAATGACAACACGGCTGCCCTTATGGCTTCCTACATAGTACAAGGTGAGGTCTGAGACATGGCTATCCCAGCTTAGAGGTTCTTCATTTGTGGCTTTGTGCAGGGCTTGTAGGCAGTCCTTTTTATTCTGCTACCTTGAATGAGACTGTAACCAATTCCTGTCCATTCAGTTTCATACATAATCAACATTTAATATCATTTGACATCATATAGCATCTGCAGTTGATATAGCATTATTTATTAACCTGTGAACCAATCAACAAACCTACTTTTATGTGAAACAAGTAGATCCTGGACCCATTGTTTGATATTCCCACTACTGCACTCCACATCATGTATGTAGAAGCCTAAGCCTTGCCATTTTGTTGTTATTTAGCAGTCATAATTGCTAGAAGTTATGAATGGGACCACAGAGTGGTAGCAGTATATGGAAGTGAAAGACATTCAAGCTTCAGTCAGTGTGATAGTCTAATGTTCTACCAGACTGTAGCATGCATGTTGAATGAATTCATCATTTACCAAGTTTTTCCAGAGCATATGACACACTCTTCCCTGGGAAATGCCAAACATAATATTCTTCTCCATCTTATGGTCCAAATGGGCATCAGCATTACCTTCAAAGCAACTGAGATTCACATGTTTGCCACGGCAGGACAGAAAGAAACAAAGCTAAGTTGTCAGTGATAATGAGTTTAATGGAAATAAGTTTGTTCTAATGCAATATGTAGTAAATCAGTGAGGATTATGTGTACTTCATGTTTTATACTAAATATAACAGAGTATGTGAAACAGCACCATTGTAGGTATGTGAAAGGCATTTAGGCCACCTGCAACTGAGAAAAAGGTGCATTGGTGGGGATGGCAGGAGGAAGAACTAAACAGTTTAGAGAAGTATAAACACTGTCAATATGAATCTTTCAAAATGGCTTGACCTAGAAGCAGAAGTGAAGAATTCGCTAAGAGGCTACGGAAACAACAGAATTTCTGCGTTAGGAAATGATCATTTTTGGAAGTGATAAGATGGGTGGTAGCATGCAGCATCATTGATGTCACCAGGACAACTTCTTTGTGTTACAGACCTGTGAAGAAGCATTGACTGAGAAGTATAAAACAATTGTAAAGTCTTTAAAGAAATATGAGGCCAGTGCTCTTGATGTTGCTGAAGATCTACTGTGTGAAAGACGAGAACCTTGAGACAGTAACAGTAGTAAAGATGAGTGTGATAATAGTGGCCAAGATTTTAGAGGATGCTGTGACAGTAAAAATGTCATACTGCAGCATCATTTTGTTGAGTAGGATATTTGTGGATTTGAGCTTAAAGTGGATGTAACATTTTTTTTTTTTGCTTAAAATGTTGTCTGATGTTAGTGTGTCTTATGGTTCGGAAAATGTGGTAAACTTTTCATTAAGGGATAGTATGTATAATAATGAATCAGAAGAGTTTTTGGTGGAAACTGTAGTTACAGATGGGATTTGTCAGACTCAACCTGTGTAGTAGTACTTAACTCGTTAATCATTTTGCAAGTATTTTACAATTTTTGCTTTACCAAAAAAAATAAGCCAAACCCATGATTGTTGTCGGTGAGCTGTATGCACTGTGTGATTTGAAAGTATTTTAGTACAAAATCAGGAGAGGGTTGTCACTGAAAATTTTCTGTGCTGTGTTTTTTTTAATGCTGTTGCTAACTTTGACTGCAGTTTGTGTAAAATGGTTTTGTTGTTTGCAGCTGAATGTGGAGATTATGTTGTGGAGGATTATCCTGATCACACATACCTATCTACATACAAATTTGTACCAAATCAGGACCATGAGTTGGAACGAAGGATCATGGAGAACCACAAAAAACATGCGTAAGTAACATCTTCTTGTGTTCTGTTTGTCAAAATGTTGCACCAACTGTTCTTTAACATAACTTGCCAAGCATCCATGTTGATTCTCACTGTCAGTTATGTTGTCCCAGTGTTATAAAATAAATCATATATATATGAAGTCATCCACCTGCTAGCTGGATATTTCATGTGAATACACAACAATTGCCTCAAGAAGATACAACAACTTCTGGCACTGCTGCCCCACCCGCCCCCCCCCCCCCCCCCTTCTCCTTTTTCACCTATCAACGGCAGCAGCAGAAGAAACCCTCATCGAGCCGTGCAC